>JADMIO012726884.1_pt1 | contig 92625 bp, 78 predicted proteins | sample 8958161 | NCBI WGS metagenome assembly JADMIO01 (sample SAMN16585339, study PRJNA669376) | soil metagenome | isolation source: Crop rotation soil | place: USA: Cullars Rotation, Alabama | collected 2011
GCCGCGACTTCAAGTCACGTGAATTCCAAGCTTCGGATCCCACTGTGCTGGAAAGCTGTCGCCGTTGGAATAGCTCTGCTGGGCGATGATCTGTCCGCCTAACGACGCGAACACGCGGCCGATCGTCGCTGTTAGGCCGGTCGAGTAGTCGTTCTTCACATCGGTGAGAATCGCCGCGCGCTTGAAATGCATCTGCTCCGCGGCGTACCGCGCGATGTTCTCGCCCTGATAATCGTCGGTGAAGCACGTGCGGAAAATGTAGTCGCCCTTCTTGGTGATCTCCGGGTTCGTCGACGACGGCGTGATCATCGGCACTTTGTTCGATTGACAGATGGGTGCAGCGGCCAGTGAGCACGACGACGCCACTTCGCCTAACACGGCGAGAACGTTGTTCTCCGAAATGAGTTTGGTGACCGCGTTCGCCGCTTCCTCCTGCTTCGACTGATCATCCTCGGTCAGCACTTTGATCTTGCGGCCGTTGATGCCGCCCGCGGCGTTGATCTCGTCCATCGCCATCATGATCGCGGTGTGATCCGATGTTCCGAAGGTCGCTTGGGGTCCGGTGAGCGAGTCGTATTCGCCGACGAGGATGTCGCCGCCGCCCGCGCCCGCCGCGCCGCCGCCTCCTGCTTCGTTCTTCGGCGGACATGCGGTCGCGAACAGAACAGCAACAATTATCGTGAATAATTTCAGGAGGTTACGTCTCATAGCGCGCAATCCACTGCAAAGAATGGGCGCACATTCTACTGATAAGAAACGGAATCTCCTACGCGAATCGTGCCGCCCGCGACGATTTCTCCGAACACGCCCGCGCGCCAGTGCGGCTTGAGCGGCGCGCGCATCTCGCCCATGCGTTTGCACGGCGGATTCTCGCCGCGGATGTTGATGACGCAATCGCCGAGGTGAAGTTGTTTGCCGCGGGAGTCTTCGAGATCGATACCGCGCACCATCACGTTCGCGCGGCGATGCGACGGATCGAAATCATCGGCACATTCCGCGACCGCATCGCGCCATGCTTCCTCGCTGATGATCGTGACTTGCCGCCACCCGCCCTGATCGGCGCTGCCTTCGAGCCCGCGACCGGCGACGAGCTTCGCTTCATCGACGCGATCCATCTGCCCGCGATGTGCGCGCTTGATCCAGAGAGCGACAATCTCGCCCATTCCTTCGTCCCCTTCGTCCCCTTTGCGTTTGCTTTTTTTTACCGCAAAGGAGACGAAGGGGACGAAGGCATCAGAGATTGACCCATACCGACTTCGTTTGCGTGTATTTCTCGAGCGCGTCGCGCCCTTGATCGCGCCCGAAGCCCGACTCTTTGAATCCGCCGAACGGCAGCGCGGGATCGTAGAGGTTGTACGTGTTCACCCACACGGTTCCGGCTTTGATCGCGCGCGCGATGCGATGCGCTTTCGAAATGTCGCGTGTCCACACCGCGGCGGCGAGGCCGTACACAGTCGCGTTTCCTTTCGCGACCGCATCCTCGGCATCTTTGAATCGAATCGTCGCGAGCACCGGCCCGAAGATTTCCTCACGCGCGATTCGCATCTGCGGATCGACGTCATCGAAGATGGTCGGCTTCACGAAATAGCCCTTGCCCGTGCCGATGTCGGCGCGCTCGCCGCCGCAGACGAGCTTCGCGCCCTCTTTTTTTCCGGCGTCGATGTACGACATCACGGTGTCCATCTGCTCCTTCGAAACGATCGCGCCTAACCGCGTTTTCGGATGCAGCGGATCGCCGGCGACCATCTTCGAGGCGCGCTCGCAAACTTTCGACATGAGCTCGTCGTGCGCCGATTCTTCGACCAGCAATCGCGAGCCGGCGGCGCACACTTCGCCTTTGCCGTAGAAGATCGCGTTGAGCGCGCCGCGCGATGCAGCATCGAGATCGGCATCTGCGAAAACAATGTTCGGCGATTTGCCGCCTAACTCGAGCGAGACTTTCTTCAGCGTCTTCGCCGCGCGCGCCATCAGCTGCTTGCCGACTTCGGTCGAGCCGGTGAAGGCGATCGCGTCGATGCCGGGATGATCGACCATCGCGTTGCCGACCACGCTGCCTTTTCCGGGAATCACGTTGAGCACGCCGGCGGGAAGTCCCGCTTCCTTCGCGTACTCCGCAAATTTCAAAAGCGACAGCGACGTGTTCGACGCCGGCTTCACGATCACCGTGTTGCCGCACGCGAGCGCCGGCGCGATCTTCCACACCGCGAGCATCAGCGGAAAGTTCCACGGCACGATCGCGCCGACGACGCCGATCGGCTCGCGCAGCGTGTACGTGAACGCGTTTTCCTGAATCGGAATCGTTTCGCCGGTGACTTTGCCCGACCATCCGGCGAAGTAGTAGAGACATTCGGCGGCGGCGGGCGTGTCGACGAACTGCGATTCGAAAATCGGCTTGCCGTTGTCCTGCGTTTCGATTTTTCCGATCTCTTCGGCGTTTTTCGAAAGCAGGTCGGCGATGCGCCAGAGAACTTTGCCGCGATCGCGCGGCTTCATCTTCTGCCACTCCGATCCGGGCTCCATCTGCGCGCGCGCCGCTTTCACGGCGGCATCGACGTCATCGACGCCCGCCGACGCGACGTCCGCGAGTTTTTCTTCCGTCGCAGGGTTGATCGTCGGAAATGTCTGGCCGCTTCGCGCGTCGACGAAGTCGCCGTTGATGAACAGCTGATGGCGGATGCTCATGGGAGATATCTCACCACAAAGGGGACGAAGGGGCCGAAGGGAAAAGCTTAAACGTTTCCTTCGTCTCCTTCGTCGCCTTTGCGGTAAACAAGGTCAGGCAGTGACCGCCTCTTCGACATAGGGCGTGATGTCGAAGTTGCGCACGTACAGCGCGTGCACGCGCTCCATCTCCGCATCGCTCAGCGGCGCGTAACTCGACGCGGCGGCGAATTCCTCGATCTGCTCCTCGCCGTAAATGTTAGGCAGCGCGGAGATGATCGACGGATGCGCATAAAGCCACAGCAGCGCGATCTGGCCGATGGTCACGCCGCGCTCCTCGTACAGCGGCTTCAGTCGTTCGACTTTCTGCAGCCCTTCCACGAGCCACGCGCGCGGACGATGCGAGCGATGATCGCTCTCGTCGAACTTCGTATCGATCGTGTACTTGCCCTCGAGCATGCCCGACGAATGCGGCACGCGCACGAGGAACTGCGGCTCCGGATCCACCTTCCACGCGCGGAACGCGTGATCGAAAGCATCCGTCGGGGCGCAGACTTTTTTCGTTTCCGCTTTTTGCGCGAGTCCGGGATACGACGCACCGCGCTCGGCGGCGAGAATGAACTCGCGGCCGGGATCCTGCTCGAGCATGTTGTAGATCATTTGCGTGACCGGCGCGCGCCGCACCGCGGTCGAGTAGATGCCTTCGTCGCGCCAGCCGATCGCCGGGCCTAACGACGGACCGTACGACTGAATTTTCCCTTCGCCCTTCAGCGACTCCAATGTCGACCAATGTTCGTCTTTCATCAAAGTGTCGATGCGCGGATTGTGCGGCTGATAAATGCCGATGGTCTCGACGCCCAATCGTTTCAGCGACTGCTCACACGCGAACCGGATGAACTTCGGCGACATGTCCTGCGGCAGCTCGCGCTGGCCGCGCGGACGCTCGGGATTGTTGTAGAAGTCGTAGCCGAACTTGGTGCCGACCACGAGATCGCGATGCTCTTTGAGAATCGGCGCGAGGATCGTCTCGCCGCGGCCGTTTCCGTAGGCATCCGCGGTGTCGATGTAGTTGATGCCGCGATCGATCGCGCGGCGGATCAGATCCTGCGCCTGCCCGTCGGTGTAGTTGCCCCACCAGCCCGTCGACACAGTCCACGTCCCAAATCCCAGTTCGGAAATTTCGAGATCGGTGCCGTGGACTTTGCGGTAGCGCACGTTACTTCCCCGTGAACTGCGGCTTGCGTTTCTGATTGTACGCGCCGAGGCCTTCCTTGGCGTCGACGGATTGGAAGAGCTGCTGCTGCAGCTCGCGCTCGACGGCGAGCGCGCTCTCCATCGGAATTTCCCAACCTGTTTGCACGGAGCGTTTAATGCGGCCCACGGCCTTCGCCGCTTTGTTAGGCGGACAGAAGCTCCACGCGTACTCCATCACGCGGTCCCACCATTTCTTTCCGTTCTCTTCGGCGGCCCACACGTAATTGATGATGCCCATCTCCTGCGCTTTTTCGAACTCGAAGAGATTCCCTTCGGCCATCAACTGAATCGCGCGCGATTTCCCGACGATGCGCGATAGCCGCTGCGTGCCGCCCGTTCCAGGCAGCACGCCTAACGTCACCTCAGGCAGACCGACTTTGCCCGAGCCTTTGAGCGCGATGCGAATGTCCGCGGCCATCGCGATTTCCAGTCCGCCGCCGACCGTGTGGCCGTTCATCGCGGCGATGACCAGCTTCGGTGTCTGCTCGAGACGAAGCAGCGTCTCGTTCGCATGCAGGCAGAAGAAGTATTTGAACTGCGGCGTGACCTCCTGCAGCATTTTGATGTTCGCGCCGGCGGAGAAGAACTTGTCGCCCGCGCCGCGCATCACGATCACGTGGACTTCGTCATCCATGCGAGCTTTGAGGATGCATTCATCCAGCTCGCGGTTCATTTCGTACGTGTAAGTATTCGCGGGCGGATCGTTCAATTCGAAAATCGCAACGCCCTTTTCCACGCGGTAATCGACTAAATTGCCAGCCATCGGTGTCTCCTATTCCGCCCTCTCCCTCGGGGAGAGGGTGGCGCGCAGCGCCGGGTGAGGGGCTGCCCGCGAATTCTATCGGAGGTCAAATGAAGACGTCTCGCCTGCTATTCCTGGCCATTTCGATTCTCGCCGCGGCGGCACACGCCGACGTCGTCCTGCACGCGCACCGCCTGCTCGATGTCCGCACGGGCAACGTCTCCGATGCGTTCATCGTCGTCAAAGGCGATCGCATCGATTCGATCGCGCACACCGCTCCCGCCGGCGCGCAGGTCATCGATCTCGGCAACGCAACGGTCTTGCCGGGATTCATCGATTGCCACGTGCATCTCGAAAGCGACTGGAGCGATTTCTCCGCGAGCGGCTCTCTCCGCCGCTCCGCGCCGCAAAAAACGCTCCTCGGTTTGCAGAACGCGCAGATCTATCTGCATCGCGGATTCACGACGGTGCGCGACGCCGGAACCGACGATCTCGCGTTCGGCACGATCGCGCTGCGCGACGCGTTCGCAAACGGCATGTTCGACGGCCCGCGCGTGCTCGCCGCCGGAATTCCGATCGGCATCACCGGCGGACACGCCGATCTGAATCCGCTCGCGCCCGACGTGCCGATGGCGCCGATGCCGAACGTCGCCGACACGCCCGACGAAGCGCGCAAAGCGGTGCACTACAACATCAAATATGGGGCGGACTGGATCAAGGTGATGGCCAGCGGTGGCGTCCTCGATCCGTTCAGCAATTACACCGTGCAGGAGCTCAGCGACGACACGCTTCGCGCGATCGTCGAGACCGCGCATCAGGCGAACCGCAAAGTCATGGCGCACGCCGAAGGCATTCCGGGAATCAAAGCAGCGGTCCGCGCCGGCGTCGATTCGATCGAGCACGGCACGATGCTCGACGAAGAAGCGGCCGCGATGATGGAGCAGCGCGGAACGTGGCTCGTGCCGACGCTCGAGACATTTCAGCGCGGCGTGGAGATCGGCCTGTCGTCCGGACAGGAGCCGGTCATGCTCGAAAAAGGCAAAGCGATCTTGAAATACCAGCAACCCGCGTTCGAGCGTGCGATCGCCCATCATCTGCACATCGCATTCGGACTCGACGACGAGCCGAAGTACACGACGCGCGAGTTCGAAGCGCTCGTCAAAGGGGGACTAACACCGCTGCAGGCGCTTCAGGCTGCCACGGTCAACGGCGCGACGCTGCTCAGCGTCGATGCCGGTGCGATCGAGCCCGGCAAATTCGCGGACATCATCGCGGTGGACGGCGATCCGCTGAAAGGCATTGCCGCGGTCGACCACATCGTCTTCGTGATGAAAGGCGGCAAGGTGATTACCAGATGAGCTCGCCCGCCTCCGGCACCCCCTTTGCTCAGCAGTAAGGCATCCGCGCCATGGTGGCGCGCACAGCTTGGAGGATAAGCATGTACATCATTGGATGGCTCATTTTCGGTTTGATCGTGGGGGCGATCGCCAAGTTCCTCATGCCGGGACGTGACCCGGGTGGCTGGATCGTGACCATTCTCCTGGGCATCGCCGGTTCGTTCGTCGGCGGCTTCCTCGCGTCGGCTCTGATGGGCCGGCAGGAACAGACGGCGGGCTGGATCGGCTCGATTATCGGCGCGATTGTTCTGCTGTTCATTTACCGTCTGATCGTCGGCCGCCGCACTGTCGTTTAAACCGCCTCAACGCGATTCGTCCCGGCCCCGCGGCGAGCGGGGCCTTTTTGTTTTACGATCTGTTCAACACCCCGCCCCCGACGCGCGTACCATCAACGACGAAACATTTCGTGCGCTTGTTCGTCAGACAAACAAACGGCGGCTGCAGCGGCAGCAATACTTCGGTCGCGGCCAACGTTTTCCATCCCGCATAAGGAGCAGCAATCAATATGAACTCACGTACCAAACGCATCCTGTCGACGATGGCGATCGTGATCGCGTCGGTCGTGTTCGGCGTTGTCATCAGCGCCGACCTCGGTCTGATGCGCACATCGAACGCGCAGTCGGCGGCCATCCAAACAACTTCAGCAGCACCGGTCGCAACGACCGTCAGCATTCCGTCGTTCGCAGACATCGCAACGCGCGTCGCGCCCGCGGTCGTCTCCATCACCTCGACCGAGGTGATCAAGAGCACGAGCAATCAGAGGAACTTCGGCGGAATCGATCCGTTCGATTTCTTCTTCGGGCCTAACAGCGGCCGCCGCCGTCCGAACAACGGCAACCGTGACCAGGGCGACAACAACAACAACGATGACAACGAGCATCTGCAGCGCGCAGGCGGCTCGGGCTTCATCATCTCGCCCGATGGTTACATCCTCACCAACAACCACGTCATCGAAGGCGCCAGCAAAGTGCAGGTGCACTACGGCGCCGACGCCGAAGGCAACGGCGGACACACGGTCGACGCGAAGATCATCGGCCGCGATCCGGCCACCGACATCGCGCTTTTGAAGATCGACGTTCCGGGCACTCTGCCGACGGTTCCGCTCGGCGATTCCGAGCGCATCCGCAAAGGCGACTGGGCGATCGCGATCGGCAATCCGTTCCAGTTCGAGAACACGCTCACCGTCGGCGTCATCTCCGCGAAAGGCCGCAGCCTCGGCCTCAGCGAGGAGACCCGCTCGTTCGAGAACTTCATTCAGACCGACGCGGCGATCAACTTCGGCAATTCCGGCGGCCCGCTGCTGAACATCAACGGCGAAGTCGTCGGCATCAACACCGCGATCCGTGGCGGCGGAGCGCAGGGACTCGGATTTGCGACGCCGATCAATACGGCGAAGCTCCTCCTCCCCGAGCTCAAGAAGGGCAAAGTCACTCGCGGCTACCTCGGCATGGGAATCGTGCCGGTGACCGATGACGTGAAGGCCTCGTTCAATCTGCCCGAGGCGCGTGGCGCGCTCGTGCAGGAAGTGACGCCGGGCAAGCCCGCGGACCGCGCTGGCATCAAGCCGGGCGACGTGGTTGTGGCGATCGACGGCAAGAAGATCAACAGCAACCGCGACCTCATCGATTACATCTCGTATCTGCCGGTCGGCTCACGCGTGAACATGACCGTGATCCGCGACGGACGTCAGCAGACGCTCACCGCAACGACGGCGGAGCGCCCGCTCGAGGCCGAGAACGACCTCACGACGAATCCGGAGCAGATCGAGCCGTCGCGCAACAAGCTCGGTATGTCGGTGCAGGACATCACGCCGCAGGTGCGCCAGACGTACGGCATCGATGACAACATTCACGGCGTCGTCGTGACGAGCGTGAAGGAAGTCTCGGCTGCCGGCGAAGTGCTGAGCGAAGGCGATGTCATCACCGACGTTCAGGGCCAGAAGGTCAACAACGTCGCCGATTTCCGTGCGGCGATCGATCACACGCACAGCGGACAAGTGATTCGTCTGTACGTGATCACCCCCGGCCGCTCGTCGGTGCAGGGCTATCGCTTCATCCACGTTCCATAAGCAGTCGCGTTTTCCTACACATCGAGCGCCGGCTTCACCGCCGGCGCTTTTTGTTTGGGGGTCAGAGCTGTACTTGGTACTTTTCTACGCGCCGTAGAATCTCCGTGGCGTAGAAAAGTATCAAGTACAGCTCTGACCCCATGACGGACGAACGGTTCATGAAGCGCGCGCTCGAGCTTGCGGAGCGCGGCCGGTATTCGGTCAGCCCGAATCCGATGGTGGGCTGCGTGATCGTTCGCGACGACAAGATCGTTGCGGAAGGCTGGCATCAGCGCGCGGGCGAGCCGCACGCGGAAATCAAAGCGCTGCTCAACGCCGAGAATCCTCGCGGCGCGACGATGTACGTCACGCTCGAGCCTTGCGTGCACCACGGGCGCACCGGGCCGTGTTCGAATGCAGTGATCGAAGCAGGTTTGAAGCGTGTCGTCATCGCGACACGGGATCCGCACGACGTGGTGAACGGGCGCGGCATCGACCAACTGCGCGCTGCTGGCGTTCAAGTCGAAGTTGGGACGTTGGAAGAAGCAGCGAACCGCCAGAACGAGAAATTTCTGCACGCGATCACCGCGAAAAAACCGTTCGTCTGCGTGAAGGCCGCGATGACGCTCGACGGAAAACTGGCGACGACAGCCCGCGACAGCAAATGGATCAGCGGCGAAACGTCGCGGCAGAAGAGTCTCGAGCTGCGCGAAGAGTACGACGCGATTCTCGTCGGCGGCGGCACCGTCGCCGAAGACGATCCGCATCTCACCCGCCGTCTCGGTTGGAACCAGGCGATCACGCCGTGGACGCGCATCGTTCTCGATCGCGATCAGCGCGTTCCGCCGACTGCACGGGTGCTCACGGACGGCAATCCGACGCTGCACATCCAGCGCGAAGTCGACCTCGATCAACTCCTCGGCGAGCTCTACGAGCGCGGCGTCCGGTCGCTCATCGTCGAGGGCGGCGCCGTCGTGCATTCCGAGTTCATCCGCAAGCGCTTGTGGCAGAAAATGATTCTGTTCGTCGCGCCGATGCTGGTCGGCGGTGCCGACGCTCCGGCGATTTACAACGGCACTCCCGCGCAGCGGTTGACAGACGCGTACCGCTTTCGCTTTGATCGCGTCGAAACGGTTGGCGATGATCTGATGATCACCGCGTATCCTTGATGTTTACCGGAATCATTCAACGCAGCGGCATCATCGAAGCGCTCGAGAAGCTCGATGCCGGCGCGCGTCTGCGCGTGCGCATGAGCAGCGACGCGCACCTCGAACGCGGCGAAAGCGTCGCGGTGAACGGCGTCTGCCTAACAGTGATCCCCGACGGCAACTCGTTCGCCACGGAGATCTCGAACGAGACGCTGTCAAAAACGACGCTGGGCTCGCTGTCGAGCGCGACGCGCGTCAACCTCGAGCGCGCGCTCGCGGTCGGCGATCGACTCGGCGGACATTTCGTGCAGGGACACGTCGACACGACCGGCGCGCTCATCTCGAAAAAATCGGAAGGGCAGTTCGCGGTTTATCGCTGGAGTTTTCCGCCGGACTTCGCGCCGCTCGTCGTCAACAAAGGATCGATCGCGGTCGACGGCATTTCGCTGACGATCGTCGATCCGGACGAATCGAGCTTCGCCGCCGCGCTCATTCCCGAAACGCTCCGCCGCACGAACCTCGGCAGCGCGCGCATCGGCGATCGCGTCAATGTCGAATTCGACATGATCGCCAAATACGTGCGCACGCTCGTCGCACCTTACCTGACCGATCGTCACCCTGAGCGCAGCGAAGGGTCTCAGGATGCGTCGTCTGAGATCCTTCGCCGTCTCCGCGGCTCAGGATGACGTCTTGATCCTCTATCGCAAGGCGCAGCAGCAGCTCCGGATCCAGCGCAGCGCGATTCCGGAGCCGCCGTTCTGGGCCGCGACGAAAGTCGCGCCGTACAGCACGAAACGCGCGGAGCCGATCGCAATCGATTACCTCGAAATGCGCGCGACGCACGCCGAGCGGCTCGAAGTCGGCGTCTCGATCGACGTCCGTGACGAGCTCGAACGCGCACAGCGGCTGCACGATCCCGTTTTGATCGACGCGGCCGAAGCATCGGAGCTCGTGTTTCGTCGCGGCGAGGAAGCGCTGCGCTTCTGCTGCGACAACGGCCTAACATCGATGTATCTCGTCTCGACCCGCGGTGCGCTGCCCGCCGCAGCGTGCGACCGCGCGACCATCGTCATCTCCGCGTGGCCATACGCGTTGCCGCGCCTGCGCGAGCTGATGCGCGACGCGCAGGATCGCCGCATGCGATGGGGCGTCGCCGTTCCGGTGATTTTTCCGCCGCTCGATGTGCTGCGTCAGATCGCCGATGCCGCGCACGAATCTGGCGCGCTCTTCCTCGCCCCGCTGCCGGTCGAGCTCGATGCGACCGCGCGAAAAACCATTGCGACTGACGCCGAGGATTACGACGTGCTCTTTCACGCGGATCTCGAACCGCTGCAGGTCGCGACGGAGCGCCACATCGCCGCGCTCGCCGCCGATATCGGCGTCGCCGATTTCATCGTTCCACCGAAATGGGACGAGAAATCGAACTGGAACGCATCGATTTTGCTGACACTCGTCGCGACCCGAATGATCGCGATGAAGCGCGACGTCGAGATCGCATCGCGCATCGCACGCTCCGCGCGCGCGGTCGCTCAGCTCGATAAGCCGCTCGAACGCATCGCCGCGGCCGCGAACCTGTCGATCGTCGAGGCGCTCGACGACATCAGCACCGACATCCTCACCGATTGGCTCGAAGGCGGGCGCTCGGCGTACGTGGAGCACATCGACAAGCAGTGGAGATTGCGTCGCGACGTAGGCGTGGCCTGAGGGCCGCCGCCTTGTAGGACGCCGGCGGACGCCAGCGTCGCACACCCCTGAAACCTTCCTTGAATCCTACCGATTGGGTGCCGAGGAGAATAACAGAATTTCAGGGGCGCGGCGCAACGTTGCGAGTCTTAATGGCCCGCAGGGGGGTTGCCGTTGCGCTGATCGCGGCCGTTTGCGTGATCGGCGTCACGATTTTCGCCGGATGGATGGCGTGGCGGCAGACACAGCGGCGCATCAACCAGGCCCTCACCCCGCACGAAGAACAGCTCGACCTCGGCGCCGTGGTCACGCGCGTCCGCGCGCTCAACCGGCTGGAGACCGCATCGATGCGCGTGGTGCACGTCAGCACGATCAAGCAGTCCTACGAGCTGATTCCGAACGCGTTCGCTGGCGATGAGCTCACTCTCTTCGCCGCCGGCGACGTGATCGCCGGAATCGATCTGTCGCAGCTGAAGCCTAACGATGTTAGGCGCGATCCCGACGGCGTCATCACGATCCGCCTCCCGCCCTCCCAGATCCTGGTCACGCGGCTCGACAACCGCGACACGCGCGTTTTGAATCGCAAGACCGGATGGTTTCGCCGCAGCGACGAGGGGCTCGAGAGCCGCGCGCGTCAGTACGCGGAGCAGGGCATCCGCAACGAGGCCGTCAACAAAGGCATCCTGGAGATGGCCTCGCAAAACGCGGAGCTCAGGGTCGCCGACCTGCTCCGGACGTTCGGCCTGCAGCGGGTGCGTTTCGAGAGCGCTCCAGCATCGCCTTCGCGAGGCTGATCGCGTTGCGCAGCGCCGCGGCTTTGTTCACGCTCTCGTTGTATTCGTAGGCCGGGTCGGAGTCGTAAACGATTCCCGCGCCGGCCTGCACGAACGCGCGATCACGCGCGAGCACGATCGTGCGGATCGTGATGCACGAATCGAGATTGCCGTTGAATCCGAAGTACGCCACCGCGCCGCCGTACGGACCGCGCCGCGATTTCTCGAATCGATCGATGAGCTCCATCGCGCGAATTTTTGGCGCGCCGCTCAGCGTGCCTGCGGGAAACGCGGAGAGAAACGCATCGACGGGAGTCCGGTCGTCGCGCAGCGTGCCGGTGACGTCGGTGACGAGATGCATGACGTGGCTGTACCGCTCGACGTGGCAGAAGTTGCTCACCTCGATCGATCCGCTCTTCGACACGCGGCCTAGATCGTTGCGGCCGAGGTCGACGAGCATCAGGTGCTCGGCGCGCTCTTTCGGATCGTCGACGAGCTCCGCGGCGAGCGACTCGTCTTCCTCGCGCGTCTTGCCGCGCCAACGCGTGCCGGCGATCGGGCGCGTCTCGACGACGCGATCCTCGACGCGCACGAGCATCTCCGGCGACGCGCCGACGAGCGTGCACTCCGGGGTGCGCAGCAGAAACATATACGGCGACGGATTGATCGAACGCAACGCGCGATAAAGCGTCAGCGCTTCGTCGGTCGGATAGCTCGTCTCCCAGCGTTGCGACAGAACGATCTGGAAAATCTCGCCGGCGATGATCTCCTCTTTCGCTTTGCGGATCACCTCTTCGAATTCGGCGCGCTCGAAATTCGACTTCATATCCACGAGCGGCGGCTTTTCCGGAAACGGCAGCAGATCGAGCCGCGCGTTTTGCAGTTTCTCGAATGCGCGATCGAGTCGCGATTCCGCATCCGCGAGCGAGGCGTTCTCGTCGGATGTGAAAATATTAGCTACGATATATAGTCGTGATTTCACGTGATCAAAAATAACGACATTATCGAAGAACAGCAGCCTCGCATCCGGGATGCCGAGGTCGTCGGGGTGCGAGTCGGGAATGCGCTCCGTCCAACCGCCCGCCCCGTATCCGAAAAATCCAACGGCCCCGCCGGCGAACGGCGGCAGCTTCTCTTCGTTGTAGACGCGTAGCGGGCGAAGCTCCTCATTGACGAGGCCGATCGGATCGGGCGTGTTGCGATCGAATCGCAGGCTGCGGCGCGGATCGAATCCGACGAACGAATAACGGCCGAGGTTCTCGCCGCGCTCCACGGATTCGAAGAGGAACGCTTCGTTGCGCTCGCCCGAAAGCGCTGCGAACGCGGCGACCGGAGTGAGCGCGTCGGCGCTCAGCTCCCGCACGACCGGAACGATGTCGTAATCCTTGAGATTCATTCGAACGCCTTGAGAAACAACTCGTTTTGGGGAAGCGCCTGCTCGTGAAGCAGCTTCAACCCTCCGCGATCATACGCTGCGGCAATGACCGGAACGTGTGGCGGCATGGTGACGCTCACGCCCGACGGCAGCGTGTCGATGACGAGATCGCCGTCGAAATTTTTCAGATCATCGAGCGGCCGCGCGCCGCGCTTCGGCGTGCGATTGAAAACGGCCGCGTCGATTCCCGCGCGCCGCACTGCGACGAGCGCCGCGCGCGCCGTGCCGCCCGCCCCCACCACCGCCGCGCGTTTGGCTTGCGGGAGCAATCGTTCGAAGCCGATGACGTCGGTGTTGTCGGCGACGACTTCGCCGCGGATCCACACCAGCGTGTTCACCGCCTCCGCCTCGCGCGCGTTAGGCCGGATGTCCGCCCGCACTTTCTGCGCGAACGCGAACGCATCGTCTTTGAACGGTGCGGTGATGCTCAGTCCCGCGATGCGGCCTTTATGAAATGCTTCGGCGATTTCGTCGAACGTCGCGAACGACGCGATCGTATACGCGGCGTTCACACCGGCTTTGCGAAACAGCGGATTGTGAATCGACGGCGAAAGGCTGTGGCCCGCGGGATTGCCGGCGATCGCAAAAATTCTTTCCGGCTTGCGGGCGCGGCGATCGCCGTAAATCGGAATCGCCCGATCGAGCGACAGCTGTCCGGGCGCCGCGTTGCCGGCGAAGAAAAGCTCCGATCCGAAAAACGGCGCGAGGATGCGCGAGTACAGCCCGCGCTCGCCCATTCCAATGATTGTTAGGCGGGGTTGAATCGCCGCGAGCAGCCGCTCGTTCTCACGCAACGTCGATGGCGTCACCGCGATTTTCGTGTGCGCGCAGCCTTCGGTGCACATCTCGCGGATCAGCGCGTCGAGCTCCGGCATGCCGCTGAAATCGTGAAACGAGAGCACGGTGCGTGACGGATGTTTGATCCTGCGGCCGAACTCGACGTCGATCAGTCCGAAATCGGCATCGACCGGCTCGCCGCCACGATTCGTGAAGAGAATCGGCTTCGACGTCACATCGCGAAACGCGGACGGATCGCCGCCGCCGAACGCGTCGAATCGCACCTCGACCATGTCGTGTTCCGGCGGAAGCGCCTTGATCGCGGCGATCGCCGCGTCAAGCGTCGGTTCGAAAATCGTGGCAACAAGCTGCACGTCTACACTGTACAGAATGCGGCCCGAACGCAGCGAAGCGATCGTGCTCAACACCTACCCCGCGCGCGAGCGCGACAAGCTCGTGGTGTTTCTCACGCCGGAGCACGGCAAGAAGAAAGGTTGGGCGTACGGCGCGCGCAGTTTGAAGTCGCGATTCGGCGCCGCGCTCGAGCCGCTCGCAAAAGTGCGCATCGCGTTTGTCGAGCGGGAGTCGGACGAAGTGGTACGCATCGAGTCGGTCGATCTCATTCGCTCGCTTTTTCCAGCGCAGCAGAATCTCGTCGCGAACATTGCTGCGTCGTACATCGCCGAGACGGTCGACACGTTCGCGCAGCCTGCCGATCCCGCCGATTTGATTTATCGTCTGCTCGATCGCACGACCGAGGCGTTGTTAGGCGGCGCGGATCCGCTCGCGGTGGTCGCGTACGCCGAACTGTGGATGCTTCGGTTAGGCGGCGTTCTTCCCGACGTCTCCGATGAAATCGAAAAGCTCATGCGCCTTCCCGTCGACAGATTTGCGAAACGCGACGCGCCGATCGCTCAAATGCGCACGCTCGCCGCGAAAGTCCGCCGCGAATTCCTCGGCCATGAGCTGAAGTCCTACGACATCCTCGCCGGCGTCATCGCCCCTCGGCGATGAGCTCGCGGCGGTGAAAATGGAACTCGTTGCGATCGTCGAGGAAAAGCTGCCGCCGCTCGATGCGCTCCTCGCCCGCGCGCGAGTAGACGACGATCGACAGCATCGAACCGTCGACGATCGGCAGAAACGAAGGCACCAGCGCTCGAACGATCTGCGGCGATCGCATCTGCTTCAGCGCCGCGTCGTATTCGTCCGACGACGTGACCAGCTTCGTCATGCGCCACGAATCGGATCCGGTGATCTCGGAGATGATCAGCCAGTACTCGAAGATCGCGACAGGCGTCCGCTCGACGACAAAGTTTTCGTAATTCGGCTCGATGAGGCCGTCGCGGATTTCGTACGCCGGTCCGATCAATCGAATGCCTTCCGATTCTCCGATGAGCGCATCGGCGAGCATCTGCAGATGGGCGGTCGGAAGGGTTTGGCCGAGGACGAAGGACTCGCGGAACTGAATCGCCGCGATTTCATGCGCCCGCGCGATGCGCGCGCGAACGCGATCGACGTCGTTGAGTGAAAGTGATGTCATCCCGAGCGTAGCGAAGGACCTGGGCGGCGCGGGTGGCGCGAAGGACCGCCCTTCCTCCCGGGTCCCTCGCTACGCTCGGGATGACATTAGCGCACTTGTTTCAGCCGCGAGACGAACTGCTGCGGCGGCTCGAATCCGGTGAGGCGCTGCGCGTCGACTTCGTGTCCGGTCGAATCGACGAACACGATCGTCGGCACGCCGACGATGCGGTACTGCTTCGTGAGCTTCTGCACGTCCGGATCTTCGGGCTTTGTGAGGTCAGCTTTCACGCGCGTGAAGCGATCGAGCTCGCCGGCGACGCTGCGATCGCTGAACGTTTTCTCGTCGAGCTCCTTACACGGGATGCACCAGTCGGCGTAGAAGTCGATGATGACCGGTTTGCCGGTCGCGGTCACCGCGGCCGCGTCGTATTTTTTCCAGCTGACTTCCGCGCCGCGCGTGCGCGGCAGCGCGAACGCAGCGCCGGCGACGAGCAGCAGCGATGCGCATGCGAGTCGAAGCGCGCGTCCGCCGCGAGTTCCCGCGCTGCGCGCGAGGAAGAGATACGCGGCGCCGATCAGCAGACACGCCACAACTCCCCATCGAAACACGACGTCGCCCGTGAGCGGCCTAACGAAGTAGAACGCGAGCGCGAGAAGCGCGAAACCCTCCGCTTTCTTGATCTGCTCCATCCATTCGCCGGGGCGCGGCAGCGTGTTGAGCGCAACGAGGTACGGAAATCCGAGCCCGAAACCGAGAACGGCGAACATGAGGAAGCCGATGGCGGGCTTGGCGATCGCCGCGACGAGTCCGATCAGCGCGACCACAACCGGGCCGACGCACGGCGCGGCAACGATGCCCACGAATACGCCCATGACCGCCGCACCGGCGACGCCCGCACGTCCGCCCGCTTGTCGCCCGATGAACTGCGGCACGCGCATTTCCCAGAGGCCGAACATCGATGTCGCGAGAATCACCATCGCGATCGCGAACGCGATGAGAACCGCGGGACTCTGCAACCACGACCCGAAAAGTTTTCCGGAGATCGCTGCGAGCCAGCCGAGGGCCGCGTACATCAGAACGAGACCGCCGACGTACGCCGACGAGAGCAGAAGGCGGCGCGAGCGCCGGCCGTCACTCTGCATCGCGAAGAATCCGACGGTGATGTTGATCATCGGGAACACGCACGGCGTCAGATTCAGCGCGAGTCCGCCGAGGAAAAGGATGAGCAGCGTGAGCGGGAGACCGTGCGACAAGAACGTGCTCGACAAGCGATCGTGGGGAGCGTTGGCCAGCGGCGTGAACGACGTTGGAGCTGCAGTTTGTGCTGCGGCGGTGACGTTCAAATCCGCCGAAACATCTTTCGGCGGCAAACAGACCGAGTCGTTGCACGCCTGATAGTGCAGCGTCGCCTTCACCGCCTTCGCCCCGCTCGGAATCTTCGCGGTGAACGGAATCTGAATCGTGCCGTCGTAAACCGCGACCTTGCCGCCATTGCTGAACGTGAAGCTCTCGACTTTGTGCTGCGGGTAACTCGCGCTGACGAGTCCATCGACCCTCAGTTCCGTCGGAATCGTGAACGTGTCGAGCGGATGCGCGGACTGAATGTGCCAGCCCTTCTCGATCGTCGCGGTGACGACGCCGTTGCCGTTCGAGCCGACGGAGCCGGACAGTTTGACGAGATCCTGCGCAGGCGGATTGAAAACCGACGTGATTTGCGCGAGGACGAGTGCGGCGATCAGCACGCGACTACTGCTTCACGTGCTGCTCGAGCTGCGGCAGCACGACGTCGATATTGGCGATGTACTGCGACTTCGGGAACTTCTGCTTGAACTCTTTGAACTCGCTCAGCGCGAGTTTGTAGTTGCCCTGCTGCACGTAGATGTCGCCGGCGAGCAGCCGCGCCTTCTCGTACATCTCGCCTTTGTTCTGTACCGATCCGAATTTCTTGATCGTCTTCAGCGCGTCGTCGTAATGCTTGTCGATCGCTTGCGTCAGCGCGAGCTCGTAGTACGCGGTGTCGCGCATATCCGCCGGCACGCCGGACTCGGTGGTCAGCGTCGCGAATCGTTTCTCGCTGTCGGTGAGCGCGTATCGCGAACGAAACGCTCTCGCCAGCTCGAGGCGCTTCGGATAGTCCGTCGCGATCGACGATTCATTCGCGACTTCTTTCTGAAAATCCTTGTAGCTTTTCTCGGTGTCGGCGAGCGCACGCACGAACTGGTCCGCGGGGAAATAGCCGCGAATGACTCCGGCGATGCTTCCCTGCGGCGTCAAAAGGAGAAATGTCGGAAGACTGGTGATGCTGAAATCCTGCGCGAGCTTCTGCCCCTCGCCGCCATCTTCCGTATTGAGGCGAAGCAAAACCTTGTTATCCGTCGCCTTCTGAAACGCCTCGGCTGGAAAAACTTCCTGCTCCATCTTGTGGCACCAGCCGCACCAGTCGGCGAAGAGGTCGACGAAAATCAGCTCGTCTTTTTCTTTCGCTTTCTGTTTGGCGGTGGCGAGCGATTTCAACCACGGGCCGGCAAAGGCCTGCTGCGTCAACAGCGTGGCGACCGCGGTGAGCAGAAGAATTCGTTTAAACATGACCGACCAGAGGAACTCGCGCCCTGTAAAGCCTATTCCGATTCCACGGCAGCGACCGGTGACAAATCCGTGGGCTTCTTCCCGGCGTGCTGCCGGGCCGCCTCGACGAACGCCGCAAACAACTTCTCCGCGGATGCTTCCATGGCCATGTCTTCCGGATGCCACTGCACGCCGATGTAAAAAGGATGCGACGGATCTTCGAGACCTTCGACGATGCCGTCCGGCGCGAGCGCAGTGACTCGCAGCCCGCGTCCGACGTGGCGAATCGCCTGGTGATGCGATGAGTTCACCTCGAGCTCCTGATCGCCGACGATGTCCGCGAGCTTCGTGTTTTTCTCGACGAGCACTGCGTGACGATGCCGGTCGCTCGGCTCGCTGGCGTGGTCGATGTCAGTGCGCAGCTCGGAAGCGATGTCCTGGATCAGCGTGCCGCCCGCGGCGACATTCATCACTTGCACGCCAAGGCAGATGCCGAGGGTCGGGAGGCCGCGTTCGCGAGCGAGGCGGGCGAGCGTGATGTCGTTGTTCTGCCGGCGGGCGTCCATCGGCTCGACGCTCGGATGGCGCTGCTCGCCGTACGCGGTCGGATCGCAATCGTCGCCGCCGGCGAGAAGAATGGCGTCGAGGCCTTCAATGATGTCCGTTGCGTTTTCCGGCTGAGGCGGAATCACCACCGGTACCGCCCCGGCGCGCCTCAGCGCCTCGGTGTAAGTGATGAAGGCGAAGGCGCGGTCGCGCTCCCCTTTTTCCTGCAGCACGTCCGAGCCGATGCCGATGATGGGCTTCCTCATCTTGCAATTTTAACGCACGGTAATTCGCACCGAGTCACGATTGCCCAACGAATCGGTAGCGACGATCGTGTGTTCGCCGGCGCGCAGGGGCCATTCATCGTTTGTAGGACGGCCGTCGACGGTCCAGGTCACAGATGAAGTCGCCTTGAGCTTGAGCTCCTGAAACTCGCGATGCAGCGTCGGGTCGATGAGGAAGGTGGTGTTGTTCGCAGGACTCAGAATCTGAAGCCGCTGCGAACTGCGAACCGCGAACTGCGAACTCTCGAGCGCGCGATACTCGGACGGCAATTCGACGCGATCAGCGTGATGCCACGAACAGAACTGCACAGGTGCGTTCGCCGGCAACCACTCCTGCTCGACGTTCGGGCAATCGATCGACGGCCGATGGCCGGACAGCGCACAAATCGGGTCGAGCTCGAGATCGGCGGGGCGATCGACAATCGGGCCGTGATCCTTCGCCGCGGCGAGCATGACGTCGTGAAAAATCGGAGCCGCGCCGGTGATGCCGCTCGAGTTGCGCAGCGCGCTGCGATCGAAGTTTCCGACCCACACTCCGACGGTCACATCGCGCGTGTAGCCGATCGTCCAGTTGTCGTGGTACGCCTGCGACGTGCCGGTTTTCACGGCGACAGGAAACGGAAAATCGAGACTGCCGCCTGAGCCGAAGATGAACTCGCGCGCGTGCGGATCGCTAAGGATGTCGGTGATCCAGAACGCGGTGCGCGTCGAGACGATGCCGTCGCCGCCGCGCGCGAAGATCGAGTACGCGCGCACGAGCTGCTCGAGCGTGACCTCCGCGTCGCCGAGTGTCAGGCCGACGCCGTAGTAGTCGGCGGTGTGATTCAGATCGCGGAAGCCGGCCTCGCGAAGAAAACGAAGAAGCGTCGCCGGGCCGATTCGCGACAGCACTGCGACGGCGGGAACGTTTTCCGATCCGGCCAAAGCGGACCGAATGCGGAGCGGTCCGCGAAAACGTCCGTCGTAGTTTCGCGGCGTGTAGACGACGCCTTCTTCGGCCGTCGCGAAGTGCGACGGCACATCGGCGATGACCGTCGCCGGTGTTAGGCCTTGCTCGAAGGCCACCGCGTACGTGAACGGCTTCAGCGTGGAGCCGGGTTGGCGCGGCGTCGTAACGCCGTCGATCGCGCCGCCGAAGTTCTCGCCGAAGTAGTCGCCCGATCCTTCGTACGCGAGCGGCTCGCGCGTGCGATTGTCGAGCACGAGTACCGCGACGCTGTGCGCGCCATGTTTCAGCAGATTCGCTTTGTGCGCGGCGATGATGCCTTCGACTTGGCGCTGGAGTCGCGCGTCGAGCGACGTATGCGTGATTCCTAGCGCCAGCTCGCGCTCAACAAAATGCGGCGCGAGGAGAGGATGCGCGCCGCGATTGAATGCGAGCCGCTCGGCGAAATCGGATTTGCTCGCGCGCATGCGATTCAAAATCATTCGCTGCCGCGCCATCGCTGTTTGTCCGCTCGGCCGCTGCGGCAACGCGGCGAGATACGCGGCTTGCGCGATCGTCAGCTGATCCGGCGCGCAGCCGAAGTAGCGATCGCTGGCGCGCGCGATGCCGATGGTCTGCTGTCCGTAGGGCGCGAGGTTGACGTACATCGTCAGGATCTCGCGCTTGCTGTAGCGATGCTCGAGTCGCAGCGCGACGATCGCTTCGCGAATCTTCGCGACGATCGTTCGCTTGCGCGGAGGAAGGATCAGCTTCGCCACTTGCTGCGTGATCGTGGAGCCGCCTTCGACGACGCGCAGATGACGCACGTCGTGCACCAACGCGCGAGCGATCGCGATCGGATCGACTCCGATGTGATGCTCGAACCGCTGATCCTCGGCCGCAATCGTTGCGCGCGCCACGTTCTCCGGCACATTCGCGATCCACGCGCTGCGCGTGCCGCCGCGCGAGAGCGGCTCGTACAAAACGACGCCGTTGCGATCGGTGACGACCGGCGTCGTCTCCGCCTTGATCGGCGGGACCGGCCCGACTCTCACCCAAACGCCGATCAGAGCAACGGACAACAGACAACCGACAACAGACAACCTTTTCACGGCTTGACCTCGACAACATCCGTTGCGGTGCGGCCGAAGACTTCCGGCTCGTACATTTCTTCGACGTGCGTCGGCGCGGTGATGAACGTGCCGGCGGTCGTCGCGCGGACGACGTACGTGAACTCGTGCGCGCCTTCGCCGAGTCGCGTCGCGAAAAGATTGACGCGATCGTCGTGACGCTCGACGTGATCGAATCCGCCGTGCTGCCACCACGCCATCCAGTCGTAGCCCTGCGCTTCTTCTTTTCGCTGCTGTTCGGCGAGATCAGTCGCCGTCGTCGCAAACCACGATTCGACCGGCTCCGTGCCGGCTGGAATCGGATCGGTGACGGCGACGAATCGCCGCTCCTTCGTGTTGCGAATGCGCAGCGTGACCTTGATCAGATCGCCTGCTTTGAACTCGCTTTGCGAGTACGACCGCTCAACGCTGAAGCCTTTGTCCGACGGCTCGTGATAGATGCCGGTGAGCGCGTACTGCAGGCGCGTCGCGTAGAAGAGCGTGCCCGTGCCTTCACGGGTGAACGTCAGCGGACCACTGGTTAGGCCGGCGATCGGCTTATCGAAACTCTTCGCCGACGTATCGCGACCGCGGAATTCGAAGGGCCCCTCACCCGTGGCTTCGCCGCGACTTCTCCCCGCGGGAGAGGTTGCTAAGGTGACCGTCGCGGTGAAGTCCGGGATTTCGTTTTCGTATTTGCGGTAGTAATCGATGAGCGCTTCCATCGCCCACGCGTTTTCCTGCGTGTCGCCCCATCGGCCTTTCGTTCGCGCTTGCATGAGCCAGCGAACGATCGGCGTCACTTGTCCGCCATTGCGAACGAGCGTGTCGAGCGCGATCGCCGTCGAGCGCACGTTCGAATTCCAGAACCACAGCAGATACGGATCGCTCAGCTCTTCGACGTGCGCCGATCCGCCCTCGGGCAAGATCGCGTTGTTGATGCGGCGCAGCAGATCTTCGCGGTGTTGCGCGTCGACGTCCGCAAGCCACGCGATGCCGAAGATCGGCATGCGATCGACATACGAGTACAGCCGGTTGATATGGCTGTCTTCGTTACGGCCGCCTTCGACGAGCACTTTCACCGCGAACGCTTGCCATGCGGTGTACGCCGGCCACCAGCCCTCGTTCTCCGGCCGCTTTTGATTGAGCTCGTGCTCGAGATAGTCGTACGCGCGCTTGAGAACGTCATCGCTGACGTCGTAGTTCAACTTCTTGCCGCGCTGCATCACGTGCAGCACATCGCTCGTGAGATACGGCGACTCGCTCCAGCAGTCGCCCGGCCAGTACGCGAAGCCGCCGTCGCCGCATTGGAAGTTGTAGAGCTCCTTGATCGTCTGCTGCGCTTGCTTGCGGCCGCTCTTCGCATCGATGCCCGGCAGCGCGAATGCGTCGCCGAGGTCGGAGGTGAGCATCAAGGCGAGGGCGCCGGAGGCGCGCTGCTCCGCGCATCCGTACGGATAGTCCACGAGATACTTCGCGCCTTCGGCGAGGCCGACCATCGCCGTCGATGACAGCTCGACGTGCAACCCGCCGACACTCGGCACGACATCCTTCGGCACTTCGAGCTGCTCTGTTGCAGTCGGTTTCGCTTCGCCGTATGCGGCGACCGTTTCCGTCGGCGAGAGCAAGCGAACGGGAATCGTGTCTTCGAATGCGTCACTCTCGCCGTTCAATTGCACGCTCATTTGAATGCGCGCGACGCCGACTGCTTTTGCGATTGCGTTGAAACGAACTTCGCTCGATCCGTTAGGCGCGATGTCAGCCATCGATGTTGAATCGCCGGTGATCTCGACGATCGACGGATCGAGCGAGCGAATCGTCACCGTCGCTTTCCCGCCCTGCTTGAGCTGCGAGTGAACGACGGCGCCGAAATACGCTTTGTCGCCTAACGCGAGGAATCGCGGGAACGTTTGCGTGAGCAGAACCGGCTTGTTGATGCGGATCTCGTTCTGCCCCCAGCCGAATCGCGATTGAGCATCGCCGGCGACGGCCATGATGCGATACGTCGTCAGCGACTCCGGCAGCGTGACTTCGGCATGCGCGTGGCCGCGTTTGTCCGTCGTGATCGAGCCGAGCCAGAACGCGAGCACGCGAAAATCTTTTCGCAGCATGCCCGGCCCCGCATCCCGCCCGCCGCCCCCGCCCTGCGTCTCGCCCTTCGGCGTCAGCACGCGGCGGCTGACGATCTTCTGCCGGGAGTCGTCGTTGATGACCTCGAGCGCTTTCTTGATGTAGATCGATTCGAGAACGTCGGGCGTTTTGTAATTCGTCAGCGACAGCACGCCGTAATCGACGGCCCACAGCGTGACTTCGGATCGCACAGGACGTGACATATTATCGTGAACATTAATATCAACATTTGCTTTGGAAGCCGGACGGAACTCGTCGCGATTCGCTTTCACATCGACTGTTAGGCGCTTCGACGCGTCTTCGACGTCGAGCTCGACGTAGCCGACGCGAAACGCCGGCTTGCCCGGATCGCTCTCGTCTTCAACGCCGTCTTTCGTGCGGCCTTTCACGAGCAGCACCGACACGAACACGTTCGGAATGTCCGCTTCTTTGATCGGAACGGTGATCGTCTGCTGCGTTGACGTGAGCTCGAACGGCGTCCACGTGCGCACGCCTTCGCGCTCGGTGGTGAGCAGCGCGGTCGCGCGCTCCCACGGCGACTTGATCATGATGCGCGCCGTCTCGCCGGGCCGGTAATGCGTTTTCTCCGGAACGAGATCGATGCGATTGCTGTCGTAGCGGGCCCACGCCGTGTATCCCGCGCCGACGGCGTAGAACCACGCGCGGCTCGTCGTCGTGTGGCCTTGCGCGTCTGACGCATGCGCAATCAGCACATACTCGCCACCTTCAGCAACCGGAACGTGGAGCGGCTGCGGCTGCGCTGCGGTCGTGATGGTCCACGAACCCGCGGGAACTTCTTTGCGGTTCGTTTCCCAGTTGTAGAAACCGTTGCCGGCCGCCTGGCGAACGCTGTTCCATTGAATGCGATGCAGATCGACGGTGACGCTCACGCCGGACGCGGCGCTGCCGTCGAGCGATGCGGCGACGATCGCCGTGTCGACGCCTTTCGTCGTGTCAGCAAAGTACGGCGGTACTTTGATCCCAATGTACCACGGTGCGGGATCAACGCGGAACGATGCGCGGTTCGCGATGTGCTGCCGCGAGACGTCGGTGACGTCGCCTTCGAGCTCGTAGCTCCACGGCCAGCCGGCTTTCGGATCGGTTTCTAGATCGAGCTTCAGCTCGCCTTTCGCGGTCAGCTTCTGCTCTTTGCCGGCAATCTTGACCGTCGACACGTTTTCGTCGTCGTTGCGGCCGAGGAACGTGAATTGATTTTCGGGGAAGCGGTTGCGGATCGCCGCCGGCACGTCGTAGATCGGCGATTTCGAATACGACCACTTCACAGGCAGCGACGACATCGGCGCGCCGAAGAGATATCGCGCCGTCACCGTTCCGCTGAGCTTCGTCCCGGCGATGCTGTTAGGCGCAGTCAGCGAGACGTCGACGCGGAAATCGGGACGGCGATATGCGGCGACGAGAAATTGTCCGCTCGCCGGCATCCGCTGGCCGGTGACGCGCGCGAAAATCTGATACGTGCCGAGGACGCCATCGTCCGGAAGCCGCATGGTCCATTCGGCGCTGCTCCACTCGTTGACCGTGAGCGTGCGCTTGTCGATTTCTTTGTCGTGGCTGTCGTGCACGCTGATCTCGACTGCCGTTCCCGGCGGCAGCATCTCAATCCCCGTCGGCGTGTCGCTGCGCAGCACCGCTTTCGCGTGTACCTCTTCGCCGAGTTTGTAGACGCCGCGATCGGTGAAGACGCTGCCGCGCAGCAGCGGCTTGGCTTCGCCGAGGTTGAAGTTGCTGCCGAAGTCCCAGGGGTTGATGCCGTTGTTCCAGTTGCTCGCGGCGTACGCGATGTCGCCGTCTTTTTCCGCCGTAACGATGAAATGAATCTGTCCGATCGCCTGCCAGTCGCCTTCGAATTCATCCGGCTTCTCGTTCGCACGATTCGCGCGGAGGTCGGTGTTAGGCGCGATCGCGATTCCATGCACGTCGGTGACGCCGCTCCAGAACACTTTGTTGTCCATCGTGCGGATCGAAACCTTCGCGCCGGCGACCGGCATGGCGTCGTCGAGCCGCGTGACGAACACGAGCGTGTTCTGCGGGCTGTCCTTGACCGAGATGCCGAGGTTCGTGACTTGAACGAGAGTGGCGACGGTGTTCGGCTCGCCGTACTCGTCGGTGATGCGCTTCGCTTTCGGAATCGGCTCGCCGGCTTTGATGGCCGCCCACACGAGGCCCGTTCCGTTTGCGCCTAACGCGGGCTTCAGATTGAGACCGTACGATTGCGTTTTGTCCGGCACCGGCGCGAGCTTGCGATCGGACGGCTGTGACGGCGGCGCTTTGTCGAAGTGCTCTTCGAGCGACGCGATCGTCGGCACCATCTGCTCGATCGTCAGCGGCATGATCCACTGCGTCACATCTTGAAAATTGCGCGCGTGGAACGGCAGCACCGGTCCGCCGCCCGATTCCCAGACGCCGTGACCGTCGCCGAAGCTCGTGAACGCGAGCTTGTGCCAGTACTCGACGCGGCCCGTCCACTCGTAGCCGAGCTTCTGTCCATCTTCCGATTCGAGATTCGGATCGACGCGCACTTCATACGTGTGCGCGGGAAGCAGCGAGAATCCGAGCTCGTCGAAGCTGAACGTCATGGAGACGTTTCGCCAGTCCGGCATGCTGCGCTTTGCGCGCACAAGCGGCGTGCGCTTCGGCGGATCCGTTACATCGAAGACGCTGACCGCATCGCGAATGCGCTCCCACGACACATCGTCCCGCAAATGGATCGGGTTGTACCCCTCGGGGTTGCACTGCGATGTGCATTCGATGCCGTTGACGAAGAACGTGCGCGGAAGCTGAATCGTGTACGACTGCGCGCGAAAGCCGACCTGCACCCAGGTGTCCGGCGGCACGCTGCTCTTCGTTTCGATGACGATGAGATCTTTCGCAGGCGGAAACTTCTTTTTGTCCCAATCGGTCGCGAACGTGTAATCGATAACGGCGCCGTCCGATGCCGACGCCGCGTTCGCGGCCGCGATTTTCGATTGAAACGCGGCGCTCGGCTCGAGCGGCGTCGCGGGATCGGTGAACGGATGCTCTTTCGTCCGCAGCTGCAGATGCGGACCGATCGTCGCCGCGTCGACCGGCTGATTGAATCGCAGCGCGATCACGACCGGCGCGTCGAATCGCTTGCGATACCAGTTCGTGTTCAGCAGATGAACCGTCGGCGTGATGAAGGAGAAGGTGTAGTCGCGATCGAGCGTCTTGCCGCTGACCGCTTTCGCAGTCGCGTCGATCGAAACGTCGTACTTCGTCGCGAACGGCAGCGGCGTTTTCGGATCCGGCGTGAAGATCAGCGTCGTCGTGCCCGACCACCGAAATGTCCCGTTGATCGGCGGCGTGATGTGAAAGAAGGGAGCGGTGACGACTTTCGGGATTTTCCCGAGCGGCACCATCGGCTCGGAAAAAACGACGCGGATCTCGTTGGCTTCAGCGAGGCTCGCGATCTCACCGACCGGCCCTGCTTTGATGACTGTGAGCTTGTCATCGCCGCGAACAGAAATCGCAGAAAAGAGGATGAGGACGAGAATCGCGCGCTGACCCTTCATGTCGTAACCGCTCCGCTTACTAGTAGAGGTCGGGATTCGGGCTTGGACGTGGACCGATGAAGGAGATTCTATGGAATGAGTGTGGCCAATTGTGGCGCGCGGCGGTTCGAGGTTACGACGGGGGTTCGGCACGGCGCAGCCGTGCCCTACGGCGAATGTAGGGCGGCGCTGCGCGCTGCCGAACTCCGGTTCGGGATTCGGCACGACGTGGCCCTACGCCGGCGCGGGCCGCCCCAACAAAAATCCCTGCACTTCATCGCACCCGGCATCGCGCAGGAACTGCAGCTCCGCCGCGGTCTCGACGCCCTCGGCCACGACGCGCAGATTGAGGCCGCGGGCCATGTCGATGATCGCCGTGACGATCGCGCGGTCGGACGAGCTCCAGTCGATCGCGTGCACGAACTCCTGATCGATCTTCACGCTGTGAATCGGAAATCTTCGCAAGTAGCTCAGCGACGAATGCCCGGTGCCGAAGTCGTCGAGTGCCAGCTGCACGCCCATTTCGTTCAGCTTGTTCATCATCGCGATCGTGCGTTCGGTGTTCTGCATCGCGGCGCTTTCGGTGATCTCGAGCAGCAGATCGCCGGGCCGCAGCCCCGAATCTTCGAGAGCGCCGATGACCATCTTCAGCAAATCCGTGTGCTGGAACTGCCGCGGCGAGAGATTCACCGACATGCGAAGGCCCGGATACACCGATTGCTGCCACCGCCGCGCTTGGCGACACGCGGCGCGCAGCGCCCACTCGCCGATCGGCACGATCAGCCGCGTTTCTTCCGCGATCGGAATGAACTCGTCGGGATCGATCGGATCGTGTCCCGGCCGGTTCCATCGCAGCAGCGCTTCCATTCCGACGACCTGCTGATTCGATGTGCGAATCACCGGCTGGTAGTGCAGCGCGAGCTCGCCGCGATCGAGCGCGTGGCGCAGCGCGTTTTCGATCGACAGCCGCTCCATCGCCACGATGTTCATCGACTGCGTGTACATGTGCACGAGATTGCGGCCGGCCTCTTTCGCGCGATACATCGCATGATCCGCGTTCTTCAGCAGCGCCTCGGCCGTGTCGCCGTCGTTCGGATAGAGCGCGATGCCGATGCTCGTCGTCACGAAGAACTCGTTGCCTTCGACGCGCACCGGCTGCGCGACGACATCGAGAATCTTCTGCGCGATCTTCGGCGCGTCCTCCGCCGCTTTGAGATTCGCGAGCAGGATCGTGAACTCGTCGCCGCCCATGCGCGCAATCGAATCCTCCTGCCGGAGCGCCGTTTTCAATCGCAGCGCGACGGCTTTCAGAAGCTCGTCGCCGAGCGAGTGACCGAGCGTGTCGTTGACGTCCTTGAATCGATCGAGATCGAGAAACATGACCGCGAGCGGACGGGTCATGCGGCGCGCATGCGCAAGCGCGATCGTTAGGCGATCGCGAAAGAGTCGCCGATTCGGAAGGCCGGTGAGAGCGTCGTGATACGCCTGATGCTCGATCTGCTCCTCGACATTTTTTCGTTCGCTGATGTCGCGCGAGACGCTGATGAATTCGTCGACTTCGTTCGTCATCGCGTTGCGCACGGACCGGCTCGTGGTTTCGAACCACACCAGCGTTCCGTCTTTGCGCGCGATGCGATAGCTGTACGTCGTCGGCGTGACCGGATTCACGAGATACGAAAGATGCCGCACCTCTTCGCGATCCTCGGGCTTGATGAATTCGTAGATCGAACGGCCGACCATCTCCGAAGACTCGTAGCCGAGGAGGCGACGGCATGCGTCGGAGGCGTAGAGGATGACGCCGGATGTCGTCGTTCGCGAAATGATGTCGGTCGAGTTCTCGGCCATCAATCGGTATCGCGCCTCGCTGTCGCGCAGCGCGCGCTCCACGCGATTTCGCTGCAGCGCGTTGATGAAAATCTCGCCGGAAATGCGCAGCAGCGCGACGCTTTCTTCCGACCACGTGCGCTCGGTCGTGCTGCCGAAGCCTAACGCACCGATGCATTCGCGGTTGTAGATCATCGGCACGACAACGACCGATCGATTGCCGCCTTCTTCGTACGCGCGGCGTTCGGCAGCAGCTTCCGGCGGCAGCTCGCTCGTGTTCGCGACGATGCGCTCGAATTGCTGCAGCCGCGCCATGCTCCAGGGAAACGCAGCGATCGAAAATTCGCGGCCGACGCCGGATCGTCCGGATGGCGACGACCAGTCGTACGCGAGCGACGCGATGCGGCGGTCGTTATCGAATAGGTAAACGAAGCTTCGATCGGCGCCGATGAATCTGCCGACAGAGCCGAGGGCCTCGCGAATGCCGTTGCCGACTTCGCTGGCCGGCATGTTGATGAAATTCGTCGAGATCGCGGAGACGAGCCGCTCGAATTCCAGTCGATGCTGCAGCGATTCCTGTCCGCGCCGGCGATCGCTCGCATCGATCGCCATCGACACCATGTCGGCGACCGCGCTGACGAAGTTCTCTTCCTCGGTGTACCACGATCGCTGCGAGCCGATGTGCTCGTTGCAAATCACGCCGCAAAGTTGACCGAGGCGCCGGATCGGCGCTTCGATGACGGATGTGACGCCGAGCGGGCGGAAATAGCCGGCGAATTCAGCGACACGCGGATCGTCGCTCGTGTCCGTCACGGCAATCGTTCGCTCGCTTTCGAGCGCGTGGAAGTAGATCGGGTAATTCGCCACCGGCAGCTCGTCTCCGGATGAGTGTTGATCGTTTGCGCGCTCAAACAAATCGATGCAGCGGATCGATTGGCGATCGTCGGTGAACAGCCAGACGCTGACGCGATCGAGCTGCAGCGTGCGCGCGGTCTCCTCGGCGATCTCGCGGATCGCTTGCGCGAGATCGCCCGAATGCAACGCGTTGCGTTTCGCGAGGCTGACCAGCACCTCGTTCTGCCGCCGCAGCCGCTCCTCGGTTGCGCGCAGGGACTCGAACCGGGCCTTCGTTTTGGACAAGGAAATAATGATAGCGGCTCGCGTCGCGCACATGTCATCCCGAGCGTAGCGAGGGACCTGGGCGGCAGGGTGGCGCGATTGTCGTGCCGCCCGGCCCGGGTCCCTCGCTACGCTCGGGATGACAAACGCTCCAGCGGGTAAACCTTGACGTTCACCTCGCTGGCGTAGTGCCGCAACGGCGCGTCCTGCGAGCGTTTGATGCCCGCGGCCCACGTCAGCGTCTCATCCCATTCCGGCACATCGACGCGCTGGATCGGATACGGCTGATGATGCACGCGCGCCCGATGAAGATGATGCTCCTTGTCGCTCGTGTAAAGGAAGTAGCGCTCGATGAGGAAGTGGTCGATCGTGCCCGGACTCGCGTGCGTGACGATGCCTTCCATCGGCTTGTATCGAAAGCGCGCGTTCGCCGGCTTCGTTCCGCTCGGATCGTTGCGCTTCGAATCGAACTGCACGTCAGGCAGCGGATGCTTCGATGCGAAGAATTCGATCTCCGAATGAAAGTACGGCAGCTTGTAGGCGGCTCGTGCAGCGGCGACGGCGATCGAGCTCGACGCGTCGAGGCTGAAAAACCAGACGCCGGGATCGCGGCCGCGCAAATGAACGTATGTGCGCACATTGATCTCGTGAAAACTCGAAATCCACGGGAGCGGCGGCGTCATCACCGCACGCACACCGGTCAGCGTGAACGGAACGACGCCGACGTATGCCTTCCCTTCGAAGGTGTCGATCGTCAGCTCCGGCGCGATCAAGCGCTGCAGATCGGCGGCCGGCACCTCCCAATGCAAGAAAAGGAGGTGATGCCAGTTTTGGTGCATGACGACAGGCTGGTCCGGCTCGAGCGTCGGCGCAACGCGATCCATGCTCATTTACAATGCGCGTTCCATGAGACGGATGCTCGTTCTTGCCGCGATTCTCCTGGCGTCATGCGCATCATCGAAATCGAATTCCAATTCAAAAATCGCCGATCCGGGCATCGGCATCGAGCAAGTCGTCGGACCTGCTGACTTGGGATACCCGTACGGGCCGATGGAAGTCAAATACAACATCGCGGTGCAGAACAACGCCGGAGTGCCGATCACGCTGACGCGCGTCGACATTCGCAGCGATCCGGGCGCGTCGGGAAGCGGCGCGTACACGCTGCGCCGTGATTTCTACAACTTCCATCAGGAGATCCCGCCGAACAGCATCGGCGTCGTCACGTTCTGGGCGAAAGCGTACGCGTTCGGCCGCAACATGCGCGACACAGAGCCGGTGACTGTTCGCGGCGTCGCTTACTTCGACACGCCCGCCGGACCGACGCAGAAGATTTTCATTCGCCAGCTCGGGCAGTATTCGCAGTAGCGAGCCGCTGCTGCAACAGCCAGCGCGGGAGACTCGGATCGGCATACGCGAGGTCCCACGAGTCGTGGCCGATTCCCGGATATTCGGTGAAGTTGACCCGGTCGCCGACCGCGTGCAGCGCCGCGACCATGTTGCGCGATTCGGTCACGGGCACTTCGTCGTCGTCCGCGCCATGAAAAACCCAGACCGGCAAATCGCCGATGATCGCCGCGAGCGTCGCGTACGGATTTGCCGCGCCAACGATGCGAGCGATGTCCGGCGGCGGCTCGGACGGAAACGGATCGGCCGGATCGCGCGCGACCTCGCCGCAAATCGGCACCGCGGCTGCGAAAAGGCGCCGATGCCGCGCGAAGAGCCACGTTCCTGATCCGCCCATCGAGACGCCGGTGACGTAGACGCGCCGCCGGTCGCCGTGAAATTCGCGGATCGCGCTCTCGAGCGCTGCGAGCGCCTGCAGCTCCATGTCGCCGTACCACTCCTGACCGTCGCGGCACTGCGGAAAAACGATGACGGCCGGATATCGCTCGCCGAATTTCTCGAGCGCCGGCGCGAGCCCGTTGCTCAGCTGCCGGACGTTGTCATCGCCGCGCTCGTTGCTGCCGTGCAGAAAGAGAATCACCGGCCAGTGATGCAGCTTCGTGTAGTGCTTCGGCAGCCAAACGCGGTAGCGATATTGATGATCGCTGAGGGTGACGCTGCGCGCGAGGAAAGCGGGCTTCTTGGTGCAGGCAACTGTCGCCAGTAGTGCAAGCGCCAGCGCCGCTCGTTTCACTCGAAGAGATCGTACTCCTGCGGAACAGGCGTGCGCTGCTCGGCGAGATCGCGCGTCCACGTCGCGAAGACGTACAGATCCCAATGCAGCAGAAACACCTCGCGGCTCATCTCCCAGCGGCTTGTTAGGCCGGGCAACAGTCCGCGCTTCTCTTCTTTGATCATGTGTCCGAGGTGGTGGATGATCGTTTGGCGCTGCCGGAGGCCGGCCTGCGAACAGAAAAAGTTCAGCGCCGCCTCGATCTTGAAGCGCTCCTGATAGCGCACCGGAACGGTTTCCCACACTTCGCGGCGCATCACGCGGATGCCGGACAACACCGGACCGACTTTCATCTGCAAATGAAAAAAGTTGCGGACCGGACCGCGATTGCGGACGCCGATGTTCATGTCGCAGTCGCCGCGCAGCACCGGCCGCAGCAGCGACTCGATGTGCTCGTCGGTGAGATTGAACATGTCGCCGTCGACGAAGAACAGGACGTCGTGACGCGCGTAATCGACGCCCACGCGCATCGCGTAGCCTTTGCCCCGGTTCTCGCGCAAAGCAATGGTGGTGACCTCGAAAGAGCGCGCGATGTCCACTGTCGCGTCCGTCGAGCCGTCGCTGACGACGATCACCTCATCGATGAGCCGGTTCCTCTTGAGCGCGGTGAGAACTTCCGCGATCGTCTTCTCTTCGTTATAGGCGGCGATGATGGCCGAGATCCCCAATCCGTTCACCTCGAATGAATGTCGGGGGCATTTTCTGCAACCGGCAGACCATAACACAGCCCGCTCAGCACTGATCTTGCAAAACTTGCGGCCGAATGAAACGCAACCTTCTTCTTGCGAGTGCTTTAACGGCGATTTGCATCGCGCTGTCGCTGTGTCTCATCGCGACGTCGGGCTGCAACACGCTGGCAAATCTACACATTATTAATCCAACATATTCTTTACGTTCTGTGACGCCGCACTTGAACCTCGGCATTCCGCCGTCGGTCGATCTCGACTTCACCGTCAACGTGAACAATCCGAACCCCGTCGGCCTGCGGCTCGACTATTTCGACTTCGATGTCTTCGTGAACAACAACCCGGTGCTGCGCAACGTGCACAGCGTCCAGGGATTTCAGATTCCGCCAAACGGCGACAACGACGTGCATCTCGCCACGCACGTCACCTACGACAGCATCCGCGCGATCTACGACGAAGTGGTCAGCATGATCCAGGGCAATCGCGCGACGTACGGGATTCAGGGCAACGCCTATTACGGCACACCGGTCGGGCAGTTACGATTCCCGGTGAATGTCGCAAGCCGCTAAGTGGCGGATCGGTTCGATCGCCGCGGTCCTCTATTTTTCTGAAGGTCTGCCGTACGGCATCGTCAAAGAGCTCGCGCCGCTCTACCTTCGCGTCGAACACGTTCAACTGAAAACGATCGGACTCGCGAGCATCGTCGGCCTCGCGTGGACGCTGAAGTTTTTCTGGTCGCCGCTCGTCGACGCATTCGGCACGTATCGGCGCTGGATCGCCGGCGCGCTCGTGGTCATCACCGGCTCCCTTTTCGCGCTCGCGTTTCTTCCATCGAACCTGTTCTACGTTTTTCTCGCGGTGCTGGCGATCGGATCGGCGACGCAGGACATTGCCGTCGACGCATTCACGATCCGCGCGACCCCCAACGAGCTCCTCGGCCCCGTCAACTCGATTCGCGTGACCGCGTATCGCGTCGCGCTGATGGTCGGCGGCGGCGGACTCGCGGCTCTCGGCGGCAAAACGAGCTGGCCGATCGCGTTCGGCGCCGCGGCGGCGATCGCGTTCGTGATTTTGCTCGTCACGATGATGCTGCCAGACGATCGCGGCGAGCGCATCGAACGCAAGAACCTTTTCGGCGATCTGCTGCATTGGATGAAGCGTCCGCGCGCCGGCATCCTGCTGCTGATCGTTTTCATTTATCGCCTCGGCGAATTCGCGATCGTCACGATGATCAAGCCGTACTGGGTCGATCGCGGCTATTCGCCGGCGGAGATCGGCACGATCACCAGCGTGGTCGGCGTGATCGTGAGCGTCATCGGCGTGATCATCGGCGGCTGGTTCGTATCGAAGTTCGGTTTGTACAACGGACTGCTCTGGCTTGGCGTCACGCAGGTGCTCTCGAATCTCGGCTATGCGCTCGTGGCGACGTTCAGCGCCGGGCGATGGTCGATCTACGCCGCCGCGGTCGTCGAGAATCTCGGATACGGCGTCGGCGTCGCCGCATTTCTCGCGTTTCTAATGGCGATTTGCGATCGCGACCGCGCTGCGACCGAGTACGCGCTGCTCTCCGCCGCGTTCGGCCTAACAGGCACCGTGATGGGCGCCGTGAGCGGCTACATCGCCCAATACGCCGGCTACCCCGTTTACTTCTGGCTCACCGTCCTCCTCGGCATTCCGGTACTGTTTCTCTTGCCGCTGATTCGCAATGAACCATCGCTTCTTCGTTCCTGACGGCGTTGAAGTCGGCGTGAGCGTCGCGCTGCCCGATGAGGAAGCGCATCACGCACGCGTGCTCCGCGTGCGCGAAGGCGAGCAAGTGGAAGTCTTCGACGCGAAAGGCAGAAACTTTGTTGGCCGTTTTGCCGATGGCCGAATTGCCGTTGCGCAAGAAATTGCGAACCGCGAACCGCGAACTGCGATCTCGCTGGCGATGTCGATCATCAATCTCGAGAAATTCGAATTCGTTTTGCAGAAAGCGACCGAGCTCGGCGTCGCGTCCTTCATTCCCCTCATCACCGACCGCATGGAGCTGCGCATCGAGCGCGTGCGCGGCAAAGAAGAGCGCTGGCGAAAGATCGTGCTCGAAGCCGTGAAGCAATCGGGACGATCGAAGATCCCGCCGATCGAGCAGCCGATCAAATTCGACGACGCGATTGCACGCGAGGGTCACAAGATCGTGTTCGATGCCGATGCAGACGCCGACGAACGAACCACGAACAACGAACAACGAACAACTCTTTTCATCGGTCCCGAGGGAGGTTTCAGCGAGCGCGAGCTGGCGATGGCGAAAGCGCACGGCGCCGCATTCGAACGGCTCGGCCCGCGCCGTTTGCGCGCCGAAACGGCCGCAATCGCCGCTGTTGCGATCCATTTGATAGGCTTACGCGCCTGATGGGCAGCAACACTCTCTCAATCACCGACAATCGAACTGGCAAGAAGTACGACGTACCGATCAACGACGGGACGATTCGCGCGACCGATCTGCGTCAGATCAAAGAGAACGCGGACGACTTCGGGTTGATGACGTACGACCCGGCATTCATGAACACTGCCGCGTGCCGCAGCGCGATCACGTTCATCGACGGCGACAAAGGCATTCTCGAATATCGCGGCTTACCGATCGAGCAGCTCGCGGAGCAGAGCACGTATCTCGAAACGGCATTTCTGCTGCTCAAAGGAAAACTTCCGACGAAGGACGAGCTCGCGCGCTGGACGCACGACGTCACGTATCACACGTTCCTCAACGAGAACCTCAAAGGTCTGCTCGATGCGTTCCGCTACAACGCGCATCCGATGGGCAAACTCATTTCGACGATCGCGGCCCTCGGCACTTTTTATCCGGAAGCGAAAAACATCGGCGATGCCGAAGTGCGCGGCCGGCAAATCACGCGCATCGTTGCGAAGATGATCACCATCGCCGCGTTCGGCTATCGCCACATGATGGGCCAGCCGTACGCGTATCCCGACAACGATCTGTCGTACAGCGGCAACTTCCTGAACATGATGTTCAAGACGACCGAGACGAAGTACAAACCGAATCCCGCGCTCGAGCGCGCGCTCGATGTGCTGTTCATTTTGCACGCCGATCACGAACAGAACTGCTCGACGAACGCGATGCGCGCGGTCGGCAGCTCGCATGTCGATCCGTATTCGGCGGTCGCCGCGGCCGCCGCGGCACTTTATGGTCCGCTGCACGGCGGCGCGAATGAAGAAGTCATTCGCATGCTCACGGAGATCGGATCGATCAGGAACGTTCCGGCGTTCATCGATCGCGTGAAGAGCGGCGAGGGCGTGCGGCTGATGGGCTTCGGTCACCGCGTTTACAAAAATTATGATCCGCGCGCGAAGATCATCAAGAAAGTCGCGTACGAGGTCTTCGAAGTGACGGGCAAGAATCCGCTGCTCGACATCGCGCTCGAGCTTGAACGCATCGCGCTCGAAGACGATTACTTCGTCAAACGCAAGTTGTATCCGAACGTCGACTTCTACTCCGGCCTCATCTACCAGGCGATGAAGTTTCCGATGGACATGTTCCCGGTGCTATTCGCGATTCCGCGCGTGTCCGGCTGGCTGTCGCAGTGGGAGGAGATGCTGCAGGATCCGGATCAGAAAATCGCGCGGCCGCGGCAGATCTACACGGGTTCGGAGCGGCGCGACTACGTCCCGATCGGCAAACGCGGTTAGTCTCGGCCTCGCAGCCGTACCGGTTCGCTATCGCTCGTGAGCCAGGCTCCGATCTGATCGCCATTGCGAACACAGACGACGCCGACGACGAACATCACGATGACGTTGAGTGACTCGCCGACCAAAATTGCGCGTGGAACGGGTTGAGTCCGAAAGAACATGAAGAGTCGCCCGACCGACGCGAGCGAAATGACGAAGAAGTAAACGCCCAGAATTCGGAGCAGCACCTGCGCAAGCGCTTTCGAGGTCACTCGGATTTGTCCTTTCGCGCGGCCACACTGTTCCCGATTGAGATCACCTTCATCCCCTTCGTCCCCTTTGTGGTCAAGAAAATCGTGGCATACCGGCTGCTGTTGAGCTAGCGCATGAAGCTGATCGCACCGCTCCTGCTGATCGCCACCGCAGCCGTCGCGCAAATCAACGATACGTACATCATCCCCGCCGCCGGCAACACGCCCGGTGCGTTCAACACGACCTGGGCGACGCAGTTCAGTGTCTTCAATCCGCAATCGTATCCGCTGAAAGTGAGCGTGACGTTCGTGCCGACGCCCGGCAGCGGCAATTCCGATCTCGTCGAGAAACTCATCACCGTTGGGGCGAACGCCACCGCCTTCTCCGACAACATCGTCAACGATCTTTTCGCGATGCAGGGATCGGGCGCGCTGCTCGTCGCGACATTTCCCGAAGACAATCCGACGGTGAAGGACGACGTCGTGTCGCGGGCGTTTCTCGTCACGACAAACACGTTCAACAACTCGCGATCGGGAACGTTCGGCCAAACGATTCCTGGCGTGTGGGCGGGCTTGCAGGATTTCGCGACCGATGGCATCAGCGCGATCGCGCACGGCATTCGCAACGGCAGCGGCTTCCGCACCAACGTCGGCTTCGTGAACCTCGGACGCAGCAGTGTGACGGTCGACATGAATGTGTATGACGTCAACGGCAACACGATTCAGAAGAACATTCCGTTCACGCTGCCGCCGCTCGCGCACTTGCAGGACTCGCTGCCGGTGCAAGTCGATCGCGGATCGATCGAGTTCTTCGTCAGCGATTCGACGAAGCAGGCGGTCGTCTTCCCGTACGTTTCCGTTGTCGACAATCAGTCGGGTGATCCGCAGTATCAATCGCCGACGCTGCTCGCCACGCCAAGCGTGCTCTTCCAGAAAGCGGCGAAGCTCGACGTCGCGTTCGCTCGAAAAGTTCGCGCGAGCGCCGTTCGACTCGGCGAAGGACGGCTGCAAACTCAGTAGAATGCGCGCGCATGACCAGCGCGCTGCTCGAAACGGCTCTTCCGCTTCCACTCGTTCGCCGAGGCAAAGTCCGCGATGTCTACGACCTCGGCGAAGAATTTCTGTTTGTCGCGACCGACCGCATCTCCGCGTTCGATGTCGTTCTCTCGCCGGGCATTCCGGACAAAGGAAAAATCCTCAATCAGATCTCCAATTTCTGGTTCGAGCACTTCGACGACGTCGAGAATCACATCCTCGAAACGCGCTTCGATCGGTTTCCGTCCGAAGTGCGCGCGCACGACGAGCTGCGCGGCCGGAGCGTGATTGTCCGCAAATGCTCCGTGATTCCGATCGAGTGCGTCGCGCGCGGATATCTCGTCGGCTCCGGGTGGAAGGAGTATCAGCAGTCGGGAACGGTCTGCGGCATTCGACTTCCTCAAGGTTTGAAAAACGCGAGCAAGCTGCGCGAGGCGATCTTCACGCCGGCGACGAAAGAAGAAACCGGACACGACGAGAACATCTCGTTCGAGAGAATGTCGGAGATCATCGGCGCCGATCTCGCGAAGCAGTTGCGCGAGGCGACGATCGCGATCTACACGCGCGCGGCCGAATACGCGCTGTCGCGCGGCATCATCATCGCCGATACGAAATTCGAATTCGGCTTGTACGAAGGCCGCGTGATCTGGATCGACGAAGCGCTGACGCCCGATTCGTCGCGCTTCTGGCCCGCCGATCAATACGCGGTCGGAAAAAATCCGCCGTCGTTCGACAAGCAGTTCGTGCGCGACTGGCTCGAGTCGACGGGCTGGGACAAACAGTCAACGCCGCCCGAGCTCGCGCCGCACGTCGTGGCGAAGACGCGCGAGAAGTACATCGAAGCGTTTCGTCAGCTCACTGGACGCGATCCGGAGTTGTGATCAAGGCGACTCGAACGACACGGCGCGCTTCGCCGATCCGCCGGGCCACTTGAAGACGACGTTGAATCGATAGATGTCGTTCGCGACGTTGTGAAGGATGCCGTCGCGCTTCACGATAAACGCGCCGCGGCCTTCGGAGTTGAGCGCGACCTCGCTGCCGTCGATGTCGACGGTCGCTTTGCAATTCGGAATGTTGGCGGAGACTCGCACGTCGACGTCGCGGTCGTAATCGATGTAGTCGTCGCCGTCGGCGCACGCGCAGAGAAACGGCTTCGCCGGCGCGTCGTTGAGCACTTCGTCGAACAGCTGCTCGACCGGCGGCGAGTCCCAGATGTGCGGATGCGGAAGCGGAATGCTCGCGTCGACGTATGCGCCGATCGGCAGAAAAAATGTCCGGACATTCGCGCCGGTGATGAACGACGAGGACCACAGCGGCACGGTTCCGTCGCCTTCGTCTTTGTTCGCTGCCCACGGCGCGGCGGATCCCCAGCCGCAAACGTTCGTCACAGGCAGAAGATCGAACTCTTGCGGGAAGCGCGCGTTCTCCGGAAGCAAATCATGCGCGGCCTGCGATGCGCTGATGATCTCGCGGCTCTCTGCCGCTGTGATTTTCGCGAACAGAAATCCTGCCGACTCGCCCACCGTCATCGCGTACCGCGCTTCCGGTGTGCCGCGCCACGGCACTCCGAAGGCCATCACCTGCGCGAACCGCGATGTTAGGTCGGGATGCGCTTCGAGCAGCGCGCGAAAGACCAGCCCGCCCGTCGAATGGATGATCGCCACGATTCCGTCGCCGAGTCGATCGACCGCATCGACGACGCGATCGAGCACCGCGGCATCAGCGATTCCGAGGCGCCAATCCCAACCGACAGCTTCGAAGTCGCTGTAGCCGAATTTGTCGAGGATGTCGTACAGCGACTGCGCCTGCTTTGCGATACCGAGGACGTCGCGGATCGGCGGGCCGGCGACGAGATCGCCGGGAACGTCGATCATGCGCTCGATGAACGCCGCTTTCTTCGATGCGCTGGCGAGCGTCGAGAGCGACGGCGGAAACACGATCGCGCCGCTCGTGCGATCGAGAAGCTCGCTTGCGGGAAATCCCGGAATGAAGAGGATCGGCTTCGGCATCAGCGCGTCATCCTGACCCTGAGCGAAGCGAAGGGGAAGGATCTCAAGAAAACGACTACTTTCGCCGTTGAGATCCTTCGCCGTCTTCGCGGCTCAGGATGACACCGCTACGCGGGTGTCATTTGCGATGCTCTACTTTAACTTTGGTCTTGATTCCGCCGCGAACGTAGAAATCGCCTTCGACTTCGATAAAGCGCGGATCGAGCGCGCGAATCAGATCGTCGGCGATGCGATTCGTGACTGCCTCGTGAAACGCCCCTTCATCGCGATACGACCAGAGATAGAGCTTGAGCGATTTCAGTTCGACGCATTTCTGATCGGGAACGTAGCGGATGCGAATCGTCGCGAAGTCCGGCTGCCCGGTCATCGGGCAGACGCAGGTGAACTCCGGCGCTTCGAAGTTGATCTCGTAATCGCGTTCGGGTTTGGGATTCGGAAAGGTCTCCAGATTTTTCGAAGGCTTGGTTGTCATCGCTCACGCGTTGTACGCGGCGCCGGTCCGCCGCCGCCGGACGCCATGAGCTTCTGGTTGAGCTCTTTGATGCGCTCCTGAAGCTGCGAGATCTTTGCCTGCGCATCGGCGCGAAGGCGGTCCATATCCGCCTTGACGCGCGCGATCTCGTCGTCCTTGCCCGAATCCTGGTTGCGCTGCTGCGCGAACTGGTTGACCTGAAACTCCATGTCGCGCTTGAGATTCTCGATCTCCTCGTCCTTCTCCGCGAGCCGCTGCCGCCACTGCACTTCCTGCTCTTCGTAGAGCCGCTTGATGTCCATCAGCTCGGTGATCTGCGAGAAATCGGAATAGCTCGGAGCCATCTTTCCCCCTTCGCGGACGCGGTCCTCGATCTGCGGGAACAGCTTGCGCACTTTCAGCGACAGATCGTCGGGATCGCTCGACAGGGCCATCGCGTCTTCGTACGTGATCTTCTGATGCACGAGCAGCGCGATGAGCGATTGATTCATCGACTGCATGCGGAACACGCCGACCGAGGACTCCATCGCTTCGAGGATGTCTTTCGTGTGGCCGTCCTCGATCATCTTGGCGATCTGCGGCTGGTTCTTCAGGATCTCGACCGCCGCGGTCAGCTTGCCTTCTTTCGTTTTGATCAGCTTCAGCGACACGATGCCGCGGAGCACGAGCGCGAGCTGACTGCGGATCTGCTTGTGCTGATCGACCGGGAACGCGTCGATGATGCGGTCGATCGTCTGCGCTGCGTTGTTGGTGTGCAGCGTCGAGAAAACGAGGTGGCCCGTTTCGGCGGCGGTGAGCACGGTGCTGATCGTTTCGACGTCGCGCATTTCGCCGACCATGATCACGTCCGGATCCTGGCGCATCGCGTTGCGCAGTGCTTCCTTGAAGTTAGGCGTGTCCGTGCCGATCTCCCGCTGCGAGATCGCCGCGACCTTGTCGATGAACAGAAACTCGATCGGGTCTTCGATCGTGACGATGTGCACCTGCTCTTTTTCGGCGATGTCGGAGATCATCGCGGCGAGCGTCGTCGATTTGCCCGATCCGGTCGGGCCGGTGACCAGCACGAGTCCGTCGGGCAAATGCGCGAGATCGCGGATCGCCAGCGGCAGCTCGAGCTGATCGACGCCGAGGATCTGGATCGGGATGCGGCGGAAGACGGCGCCGACCGTTCCGCGCTGCATGTACAGATTCGCGCGGAAACGCGCGACGCCCGGCACGCCGTAGCCGAAGTCGACCGACTGATTCGCATCGAATTTCTCGCGTTGCGGGCGATTGAGAATCGGCAGCAGCATTTTCTCGAGGTCCGTCGGCTTGAGCGGATCGGTTTTGATCGGAACGAGTTTGCCGCGAAGGCGCACGAGCGGCGGGCGCATCGGCTTCAGATGCAAGTCGGACGCATCCTGCTTGTGCATGTAAATCAGCAGGTCGTTGAGGCTGAATGCGGGCGAGCTCTCTGCGGTCGCCGGCGCGGGCGATTGCACCGTCACAGAAAGATTATACGTGCCCCGTGCCCCGTGCCCCGTGCCCCGTGCCTGGTGCGCGCGGCTCCCATCGTGTCACGGGGCACAGGGCACGGGGCACGGGGCACTAACGTTTCATGACGCCATCGAGAATCATCAAAAACGCCTCTTGCTGCTTGGGGTCGGTTTTGTTGATGACGGCGATCGTCTCCCCGATCCGAAATCGCTCGTGCAGCTCCTCGGCTGAATGCGAGGAGGTGACGACGATGCGCTTCGCCGGGACGCCTTTTTGCCGCGCGTAATCGACGAACTTCTTGCCATCCATGCCGGGCATTTCCAGATCGACGATGAGCAGATCGATTTTGTCGTCGATCTTCGGCAGCGCGTCGTACGGATGGCTGTACGCTTCGACGCCCACCGAATCGGCGTAGCGATCGCTCAGGAATCCGCACCACAGATCGCAATACGCGGGAGAGTCGTCGACGATGACGACGCGCTTCATTTCTTTTTCTTCTTCGCCTGTTTCGGTTTCCGCAAATCGTATTGCAGAACGCCGCCGACGATCGTCGCGACGACGCGGCCCTGCAGCGTCTCGCCGATGAACGGCGAATTTGAAGCTTTCGATGCGAACGTGTTCGTGACCTGGAAGCGCTCGTTGATGTCGATCAATGCGATGTCTGCCGGCGCGCCCGCTCGGAGCGTGCCGCCCGGCAAATTGAAAACGCGCGCGGGACTGCTCGACATCAAATCGATCAGCCGCGGCAGATCGATGATGCGTTTTCGCACGAGGCGGTCGTGGCAGGTCGAGAACGCGGTTTCCAGTCCGATGACGCCGAACGGCGCGAGGTCGAATTCGACATTCTTTTCATCGAAGTGATGCGGCGCGTGATCGGTGGCGATCACGTCGACGGTTCCGTCCGCGATTCCTTCGAGCAACGCTTCGCGATGTTCGGCCGAGCGCAACGGCGGATTCATTTTGAAATTGGTGGAGAACGACTGCACCGTTTCGTCGGTAAGCGCGATGTGATGCGGCGTCGCCTCGCACGTCACGTGCACGCCGCCGCGCTTCGCGTTGCGAACGATGTCGATCGCGAACGCCGTGGAAATGTGCGCGATGTGCACGTGCGCGCGCGCCAGCTGCGCGAGGATGACGTCGCGGGCAACCAGCGTCTCCTCCGACGCCGCCGGAATGCCGCCCATGCCGAGGAGCGTGGAGTAGAAGCCTTCGTGCATGACGCCGCCGTCGCGCAGATGCAGATCTTCTTCGTGCGCGACGACGGGCATTTGCAGCATCGCGGCGTATTCGAGCGCGCGGCGCATGAGCTGCGCGTTCGCGATCGGCTTGCCGTCGTCGCTGACGGCGACGCAACCGGCCGCGCGCAAATCGGCGAACTCCGCGAGCTCCTCGCCTTTCAGTCCGCGGCTCACTGCGCCGATCGGATACACCCGGCACGCACCGTTCCTCGCCGCCTCGGCGATGATCATTTCGGTGACGGCGCGCTCGTCGTTAGGCGGCTCGGTGTTGGCCATCGCGCAAACGGCGGTGTAGCCGCCCGCGACAGCCGCGCGCGTGCCGGTGGCGATCGTCTCCTTGTGCTCGTGTCCCGGCTCGCGAAGATGCGTGTGCAAATCGATGAAGCCGGGCGCGACGACCAGGCCGCTCGCGTCGAGCGTGTCGCCGCTGCCGCGCACTTTCTTGCCGAATTCGGCGATGACGCCGTCGTCGATGAGGATGTCGGCCTTGCCGTCGAACTCGCGCGACGGATCGATGACGCGGCCTCCGGTGATCACGAGACTCATTCGGCGTGCGCTCCGCCTAACAGATACAGGACGGCCATGCGCACGGCGACGCCGTTCGTCACTTGCTCGAGAATGACCGACCACGGCCCGTCGGCGACATCGGACGCGATCTCCACGCCGCGATTCATCGGACCGGGATGCATCACGATCACGCCTTCCTTCGCGCGGCGCAGCCGCTGCGGTGTTAGGCCGAACGTGTTGTAGTACTCGCGCAGCGAAGGAAAGCTCAGCTTGCCCTGCCGCTCGAGCTGAATGCGCAGCATCATGATCACATCCGCGCCTTCGATCGCTTCATCGATCGAATGCACGACGCGCACGCCGAGCTTCTCGATCTCCGCGGGAATGAGCATGGGCGGACCGGCGACCGTGACGTTCGCTTTCATTTTCGTCAGCAAATGAATGTTCGATCGCACCACGCGCGAATGCGCGATGTCGCCGATGATCGAGATGTTGACTCCGTGCAAGCGGCCGAGGCGTTCGCGAATCGTGAAGGCGTCGAGGAGAGCTTGCGTGGGATGTTCGTGCGAGCCGTCGCCCGCGTTGATGATCGATGCCGGCAAACGATCAGCGAGCATTTTCGGCGCGCCGGGATATTTGTGGCGAATGACGATCATGTCCGGCGCCATCGCCATCAGATTCTCGGCGGTGTCGATCAGCGTCTCGCCTTTTTCGACGGACGATCCCGACGCCGCGAAGTTCAGCGTGTCAGCGGACAGTCGCTTCTCCGCGATCTCAAACGACACGCGCGTGCGCGTGGACGCCTCCATGAATAGGTTGATGACGAGCTGTCCGCGGAGCGCGGGAACTTTTTTCACCGGCCGCTCGGAGACTTCTTTGAAGCCTTCGGCCGTGTCGAGGATGAGAGTGATTTCTTCGGGAGTCAGGGCTTCGATGCCCAGCAAATCTTTTGAGCGGAGTGCGGATGTTTGCGTGCGCATCGTTAGCGTGCCCCGTGCCCCGTGCCCCGTGCCCCGTTTTTCGCTTTCTTCTTACGGGGCACGGGGCACTGGGCACGGGGCACGTTTACTTCTCCATGATCAAAACTTCATCTTCTCCATCTAACTCGGCCATGCGGACCTTGATGACTTCATCGGCATCGGTCGGAACGGTCTTGCCGATGACATCGGCGTGAATCGGCAGCTCGCGATGGCCGCGATCGACCAGCACCGCCAGCATCACCGCACGCGGTCGACCAAAATCGATGAGTGCATCGAGCGCGGCGCGCACGGTTCGGCCCGTGTAGAGCACGTCATCGACGAGCACCACGACTTTGTCGTCGATCGGTTCGGGCAATTTTGTCGGCTTAACAACCGGCTGCGGCGCGATCGTCGTGAGGTCATCGCGATACAGCGTGATGTCGAGGATGCCGAACGGCACGGGATGCCCTTCCATCTCCTCGATTTCTTTCGCGATGCGCTCGCCGATCGGGACGCCGCGGCTGCGAATGCCGACGATGATCAGATCGGTGATTCCGCGGTTCTTTTCGACGGTCTCGATGGCCATTCTGCGGATCGCGCGATTCATGCGCGCGCCATCGAGCAGGCGCTTTTTAACGTTCATGTCAGGACGCCCGAGCGGCGCGAGAGGATACCACGCGACGCATTCGCCACTAATGCAAACTTACTGAATTCCCTCACAAATATGCTGTTTCCGCATAAATGCCAAGCGCAAGTGCTTGGTCTGCCGTGATTTAGAGGCTTGACACGACCCCCTCCCCCGTTACAATGGCCGTCACCAAACGGCCCTAGTCGCACATCCTGTGATTTCGTGAGGAGCGGGAATGGATAAGCGCTATTCAACAATCATTTTTGTCCCGCATGCGCGGGCCAAATTTCGTAAGTTGAAGGTGTCGCACAGGCTCCTCTTCTCGCTGCTTTCCATCGTCACCTCGTCGCTTTGCCTCTCGACCTTCTTCTCCGTCCAGTACTTCACATCGCTTTCGCAGACTCACGAGCTTTCGAAACTCCGCCGCGAGAATCGGGAGCTGCAGAGCGCGAACGAGCAATTCAGCAAATCGGTCGAATCGCTTCGCACGCAGCTGCACACCGTTGAGGATCGCACGCGCAAGCTGGCGATCATCGCCGGCATCAGCACGCTCGACGAAACGGGTCAGGGCGGCGGCGTCGGCGGTCTGCGTCCCGCGGACCTCGGCGACAATCCGTATCGCGATGATCTCGACAAAATGAGCTTCCGCTCGCACCGCATCGAAAAAGACCTCGGGCTTCTCGAGCAGAAGTTCGTCGCGCAATCGCAGCTGCTCTCGTCGACGCCGTCGATCGCGCCGGTCCACGGCATTCTCACCGACGGCTTCGGAGGGCGGCAGGATCCGTTCACCGGCGAGCCCGGCGTACACAACGCGGTCGACATCTCGTCGGCCGTTGGCCAGCCGGTTCGCGCGCCCGCGGACGGAATCGTCGTGAAGTCGGAGTGGGCGAACGGTTACGGCAACGTGATTTACATCTCGCACGGCTACGGCTATTCGACGCGATACGGGCATCTCTCCGCGTTCGCGGTGCAGCCGGGCGATCACGTGAAGCGCGGCGACATCATCGGCTACGTCGGCTCGACCGGCCGCTCCACCGGCCCGCATCTGCACTACGAGGTTCGCCTGAACAACAACCCGGTGAACCCGCTCGAGTACATCCTCAACGCGTTTTAGTCAGGTCGCGATAGAACACGACGGTATCGCAATAGCCGCCGTTAGGCAGAAGCGCGTACTTTGGAATGATGCCGAGGCGAGTCCAACCCGTCCGCTCGTAAACGTGTTCCGCGGTTTTGTCGGCCGTGTCGAGCACTAACAGAGTTTTGCCGCACTCGCGCGCTTCTTTTTCCAATTCGTGCATCAACGCCGTTGCGATTCCCTGCCGCCGTGCGCGTCGATGCACGAGCATTTTCGACACGTCGGCGCGATGCGGCTGATTCTCCTGCTCGGCGAAGACCAGCTGCACCGTTCCGCAGATTCCGCGATCGTCCTCCGCGACGAGGAGCACGCGCCGATCGATTGTCTTCGCAACGCCGCACCAGAATTCGATCGCGCGCTCGCGCGTCAGCGGCGCCATGAAGCTGACCGACGAGCCGCCTTCGACGCAATCGACGAGAACGTCGGCGAGCTGCGCGATGTCCGTTTCGGTCGGCGAGAGAATGCGGCGGATCATCCGGCACAAGGATACTTAGGAACGCCGCCATCCTGGCGGCAGGTGCGCCGGCATCTTGCCGGCGCGAGCTGGAAGCTCGCGCACCTGCCGGCTGGAAGCCGGCGCGCCTAAAACAATCTCCGTCCGACCATGCCCTGCTCGTCGACTTCATTCGTCAGCAGCCAGCCGACGACGTCGCCGGGCACGAAGCGGTCGCCGGTGTACTTCGTGACGTCGAACGCAGCGGAGCCTTGCGCGACGATATCGGGCCGCGATTTCGACAGCCGCTCGATGCGCTCGCGCCACACCTCGAAATTCTCGACGCGCAAATCGACCCAGCCGGTTCGCGCGTAACTCTCGATTTTGTTTCGATCGAGCGGCGCCGGCGCGTTGTCGGGCGGGACGGGCGGGATGTTGATGCGCGGACCGCGCGTTAGGCGCAGCTGGCCGTCGCTCGCGCGCAGCAGCGGAATGCCGATCGTGACGACGAGGCTGACGATCTCGTCGTGCGCCCGCAGAAACTCCTCAACTCTCCGCTGCACCTCGGCCGCCGGGACTTTCAGCATCTTCGTGAACTCGTCGCCGAGCGACTCGCGCAGCAGATAGGCTTCAATCAGAAGCTTCGACAACTTCGGCGGGCCGAGATGTCCGACGGCGATCGATGGCAGCATGTGATCGCCGCCCGCGGTTTCGAGATGCTGCATCGCGCGGATCGCCTCCGATCGCAGCACGCCCGCGCGATAACTCGGCTCGGTGATCGCACCGTCGATCGCCGATAGCACATCGCGCCCGGTCGATGCGCCGAGGATCTCGAGGATCGCCGTGCGGGCCACTTCTTCCGGCGTCACGTACTCCATTTGCCGCGGATACGTGATCGCCTGAAATTCGCCGATCGAGAAAAATCCGTTCTCGCCGGTGTCCGCGCCGATGATTTTCAGCGGCACGTCGCGTCCGCCGAATTTTCCGAACGACTCCGGCGGCTGATGCGTGTCGAGCGCGCTGCCGAGCTCTTCATCGCGCGGCTCGATGAGAAACGCCTGCTTGCGATCGCCGCGCAGCCTAACATGCGTTTCGCCAAGGCGTTTGAAGCCGATCATCGCCCCGGGTTTGATCTCTTTGATGATCGACGCGCCCGGTGTTCGGGCGAGCAGAAAAAGCAAACCGGTATGCGCGAATCCGATCGCCGATTTCGACAGCAGCTGCGGCGACGGCTTGTCCTCGCTGTGCGTGTACGGAATGTTGATGCCCATACCGCCCGTGCCCGTCGTTCCGACCTTCACGTAAACCCGCACCGAGCTCTCTTCGAGCGCGCGATGCAGCACGACGATGTGCTGCACGATTTGCGGCACGCCCTGCGCGATCATCAGCTCGCGAACGGATCGGATCAGCGGCTCGAGCTCATTGCGATCGATCGGCGCGCGCCGCGATTCGAGCGCATCGATCAACATCCGCGTGCGCTCGGTGACGCTGAAGACGTCGAGATACGCGATCGCCGTCGCCGTGTTGATGCAATCGACGATCACTTCCGGCCGATGCTGGTCGATGAGCTGCGTCAGAAACGACTTGCCGGAAAATAGTTCATCAAAATGTTTACGATTGCGGATGATGTCCGCGCGATCGACACCTTGCAGCGACGGCGGAAGAAAAATGTCGCCGGGAGCGCCCACGAATTCCACATCCGACGTTTCGCCGCGAAGCACGCCGAGCGCTTCATCCACTTCGCGCTGCGTCAGCGACGAGACCACGATGCGCTTCGGCTGCAGCTCGCGAACCGCTTCGCGTGCGACCTGCAGGCCGACCATGCCGGCGCCGCCGAGGATCAAGAGCGTGTCCGTTTAGACGCGCTCCTCTTCGCCCTTCGGCAAATCCCAGCGCTCGGTGATGCGCTCGTGCGTGAGCCAGCGCTCGCAATCGAGCGCCGCCATGCAGCCGGTGCCGGCCGCGGTCACCGCTTGTCGATAAATGTGATCGACTGCGTCGCCACAAGCAAACACGCCTTGAATGTTCGTCGCGGTGGAGTGCGGATGCGGCAGAACGATGTAGCCGCGCTCATCGAGCGTCAGCTGCCCGGCGTACGGCGACGTGTTAGGCGTGTGGCCGATCGCCACGAAAAGTCCTTGCGCGGCGATGCTCGACGTCTTGTTCGTTTGCAGATTGCGAATCTTCAGCGATGTGACGCCGCCCTCTTTTGATCCGATCACTTCTTCGACCGTTGAATTGAAAATGAATTCGATCTTCTGATTCGCGAGCGCGCGCTCCTGCATGATCTTCGACGCGCGCAGCTCTTCGCGGCGATGGATGACGGTCACCTTCGACGCGAATTTCGTGAGGAACGTCGCCTCTTCCATCGCGGAGTCACCGCCGCCGACCACGACGATCTCTTTTCCTTTGAAGAAAAATCCGTCGCACGTCGCGCAATACGAGACGCCGAATCCCTGCAGCGCTTTTTCCGTCGGTAGCCCGAGCTGCATCGCCGATGCGCCCGCGGCGATGATCAGCGCGTAGCACTCGTACTCGCGCTGATCCGTCGTGATGACGAACGGGTGCTCGCGAAGATTCACCTTCTCGACCTGCTCCATCTTGAACGCCGCGCCGAATCGCTCGGCCTGTTGACGCATCAGATCCATCAGCTTCGGACCGAGGATTCCTTCGGGGAAGCCCGGATAGTTTTCGACGTCGGTGGTGATCGTCAGCTGACCGCCGGGCTGCAGACCTTCGAGGACCATGGGCGCGAGGTTCGCGCGCGAGAGATAGATCGCCGCCGTGCAGCCGGCAGGACCCGAGCCGATGACGATGACTTTGTAGTCGGTGATCCGTTCCATTGCGGCAAGGATTGTAATGCGCCGCTGTCATTCCGAGCGCAGTCGAGGAATCGGTGTGGGGTGGGCGAGCCGCCCACCACCCAGGTCCCTCGCTGACGCTCGGGATGACACTACAGCGCGCGCATCAAATCATCCCCGACCGCGCGTTTTTGCCACTCGCGCATGGCCGGCACCTCGTTGAGATTGCGCGTTGTGGCGATCGCCGCGAGAACGTGTTTCGGCGCGAGGACGCCCGGATCGATCTTCAGCTCTTTCGCTTTCTTGTCGCGCACCGTTTTCAGTTTGGCGATCCGCGACTCCAGCCCCTTGTCTCGCATCCACGCCCTCGGCTCCCCTTTTTCCGGCAGCGATTCCTCCGGCAACGCGAGCGCTTCGCGAACGCGGCGCAGAATCTCGCGCTCGTATCGCCGCCGATGCGCCGCCGGAAACGACTTGATGTCGTTCAGCATCTCGGGACTGTTCGCTTTCGCTTTCGCGATGTCGACGATCATGTCGTTGCCGAAAATCTTGAAGGGCGGGCGGTCGGCGGCGCGGGCCATCTCGTCGCGCCAGTCGTAGAGCGCGCGCACGATTGCCAGCGAGCGCCGATCGAGCGCTGCGATGCCTTTCAGCCTGCGGAACCCCTCGCCGTTCGTTTCTTTTTCCGCGAAGCGCACTTGTTCGAGTCGCGCGAATTCTTCTTTCGCCCACTCCCACCGCCCGATCGCAATCAATTCTTCGCGCATGCGATTCGAAAGCTCGATGAGGTGCCGCGTGTCGGACGACGCGTACTCCAGCATCACTTTGGGCAGCGGCCGCATCGCCCAATCGGCGCGCTGATGCGTTTTGTCGAGCCTGACCGCGAAGTAGCGCTCGAGGAGCGCGGCGAGTCCGATCGCTTCGAGGCCGAGGAGCTGCGCGCAGATCGAGGTGTCGATGATGTTAGCGATCGTGAATCCGAAGTCGCGATTGAGGATGCGCAGATCGTAGTCGGCGCCGTGCAGCACTTTCGTGATGCGCGCATCGGAAAGAATCGCGCCGAACGCTCCGAGATCGAGTTTGGCAAGTGGATCGATGATCAGATCCTCACCTGGAATCGAGATCTGAATCAGACAGACTTTGTCGAAGTACGAGTGCAGCGAGTCGGCTTCCGTATCGACGGCGATCGTTTGCTGCGCACCGACACGCTTGATCGCGTCGTCGAACGCGGCCTGCGTGTCGATCCAGTTCATTCGGCGAGACTCCGCAAACCGATCGACGCGAGCGTCTCGTTAAAGCGCGCGCGATCGAATTCCGCATCCGACATCAGCTGACGCACGCCTGCAGCATCTTCGGAGAGCATGAGCAGAAGCGCGAGGTCTTCTGGCGCCGCGACGCGAAGCTCGCCGACCACGCGGGCCGCGTTGATCATCTTCGCGTAAAGCGCGTTCGTGGCGACGAGCACGTGAATGCGGACGTCGTCGAAGTGCAGCGGAATGAGATCGAGCTCTTCGCTCTGCTCGATCTCATCGCGATCGATGCGAAATCCGCGATGCGAGGCCATCATCGCCACCTGATTTTTCTGCTCCGGTTTCATGAGCGCGACGACGTCGATCGATCCACCCTCGACGCTGCCGCCGAGCCACGCGGCACGCGCGATTCCGCCGACAAACGCCCATTCCAGGCGAAGTCGCGTCAACAGTTCGCGAGTCGCGTCGATCGCTCTCGCGTATCGCGGATGCAAATCCATCAGAGGAACTCCAGCACGCGGGCAACGTGCTCCCACTGCGTCGCGCCGTTTCCGATCGCAACTCGAATGCCGAGTTTGTTTTTGAGGCGCGTGTGCGAGACAAACAAGCGGCCCGATGCATTCATCTTGTCGATGAGTTGCTGCGTCGCCTCGTCGCCCGATTTCTTCCGAAAGACCACGACGCTGAACATTTGAGGCGCGAGCAGCTCGATGTCATCGCGCTTCTGCAGCTCTGCCGCTAGGCGCTGCGCGAACGCGACGTGATCGCGAATGACGCCGCGCAACCGCTCCATTCCGTAATGCTCCATGATCATCCACAGCTTCAGCGCGCGAAATCGGCGGCCAAGCTGCAGGCCGTAATCCATGTAGTTCACTTCGGCGGTGTCGGTCGTCTTCAAATATTCGGGGATCAGCGAGAACGTCTCGCGCAGAACCTCGGGCTTACGCGTGTAGAGCACGCTGCAATCGATCGGCGTGAAAAGCCATTTGTGCGGATTGACGACGATCGAATCCGCGGCTTCGATTCCTTTCCACAGCCAGCGCAGCTCCGGAACGATCGTCGCCGAGCCGGCGTACGCAGCGTCGACGTGCAGCCACATCTTTTCGCGCTTTGCGATGCCGGCGATCTGCGGCAGCGGATCGACCGATGCCGTCGACGTCGTGCCGAGCGTCGCCGACACCGCGCACGGCAGCACGCCCGCCGCACGATCGCGTTTGATCGCCGCTTCGAGCGCATCGACGCGCATGCGAAACGCGTCGTCGCTCGGAATCAGCTCGATGCCGCTGCTGCCAAATCCCAGAGCCAGCGCGCCTTTCGAAATCGACGAATGCGCCTGATCGGAGCAATAGATTTTCAGCGGCGGCAGATCGCGTCCCGTCATCCCTTTGCCGCGAATGTCGAGGCCGAGGTTCTCGCGGGCGGCGGCGAGGGCGAGGAAGGAGTTGATCGACGCGGTGTCGTTGATGATCCCGAAAAGCCCGTCGGGAAGTCCAAGCGATTTGCGCAGCCACTCGAGCGTCACCGTTTCGAGCTCGGTGAGCGACGGCGATGTCTTCCACAACATCCCGTTCGCGTTGATCGCGGCCGTGAGAAGCTCCGCGAGGATGCCCGCTTGCGATCCGGTGATCGAGAAGTACGCGAAAAACGCAGGATGATTCCAATGCGTGATGCCCGGCACGAGCTTCGATTCGAAGTCTTTGATCAAATCGGCGTACGCGCGGCCCTTCTCGCTCGGGTTCGCTGCGAATTGCGCGGCGATCTCTCCCGGCCTAACGCGCGAGAGGACGTCGTACTGATCGACGCCTTCCAGGTAGTCCGCGATCCAATCGATGAGCTCGTGTCCCGCCGCACGGAAATCAGTTGCTGTCCCATCTAGCTTCGGCACGGCGGGCAAGCGTAACATTCCGTCATTCAACAGGGGGACATATGAAACTCGCTGCAGTTTCCGTTGTCGTTCTCGTTCTCACCTCCGCAGCATTCGCCCAGATCACGCCGCGTGTCGTCGTTCAAAAAGGAGATCCGTTCCCGATCATCGCCGACTTCAACGGCGACGGCCTCGATGATCTCGTTCAGGAAAAGAACGTGATGATCAGCGACGGCACGGGCTTTCTCCCGCCGCGCGACTTCGGCCTGCGCGACATGGAGCGCGTCATCGGCGTGCTCGACGTCAACGGCGATCACATTCCCGATCTGCTCACGCAAGTGGATCCGATCGCCACTCCGCCGAGCGCCGGCGGCGGCACGTCTGGCGCTCGCACGTACTACCTCTACCTCGGCAACGCCTCTGGCAAGTTTGCGAATCCGATCAACATCGCCGCCGGTCCGCCGCCGTACATCGCGGATGCGGACGGCGATGGCAAAGACGATCTCATCGTGATGAATTACATCTTTGACGGCGTTCGCGCTGTGGCCGAGGAGGTCACGGTGATGCGATCGAAAGGCGACGGCTCGTTCGAGAATCTGCCGTCGTTTCGCATTCCGCCCGATCCGCAGAGCTTCGATCAGCGGCTGCTCACCGCCGATTTGAATCACGACGGAGTGAGGGACTTCGTACTTCGAACGCCCGAAGATTTGGTGATTCTGTTCGGCAAAGGCGGCGGGAAATTCGATGTCGTCGATCACTTCGTCCCGATGAACATGCAATACGGCTGGTGGTCGACGAAGCTGGGCGACATCGACGGCGACGGCAACAGCGACATCGTGATGGTTGGCTGGCGCATGGTGCGCGTTCTCTTCGGCGACGGCACGGGCAAGTTCCCGCGCATGGCGACTGCGAATATCGCGAAGCTGCACGACTCGACAGCGCCGGCGTGGTTCCCGATCGATACCGACAAGCTCAATCAGCCGCGCGATCTGGCGATCGGACATTTCACGAGCAGCACGCAAACGCAGATCGCTGCCGGCACTTCCGAGGGCGACATCGTGATCCTCGGCTGGGAGGATGGCGCGCTGAAAGAAGTCTCGCGGACGGCGACGGAGTTCTGGGCGGTCGATATCCGCTCGGGACACTTCCACAGCGGCGCGATGTCGGATGTCTACGCGATGGGGACGCTGATCTGGGGCGACATCTATCCGCGGCCGCACGTTTTCAACGGTGCGGACTCGCCTAACGCGGCAACGGCGATCGCAGCGCATCCGGGCCGCGGCCGAGCGTTTCGTATTTCGAATCCGAATTCCGCGCTCAACATTCAGATCAGCGGAGACTGCGTCGACGCATCGAGCGCGCGCTGGGTTTTCAATCGCGAGGGCGTCTTCGGCTCCGCGGTGCGCGACTCGGCGAGGATCGAAGCGCTCTTCGACGGCACGAGCATCTTCGCGCGCCTAACAGCGCCGTATCTGCAGATGCCGATGAGTGTGGAGCTGACGAAAGACGCGAGCGGCGCGTACAGCGGAAGCGCGATGGCGCTGTCGTCGTGCGGGCCTACGACGCTTTCGCTGAGGGCGACGGCGGAGTAGCGGCGAAGTTCGCCAGCGCGAGGAACACGACGACGGTGACCGGAATCGCGATCTGATCTGTTAGGCGCGACCACGATGTCATCACATGCCACGCCACTTCATGTGGCGTGGCAAAGTACGACCCGACGTAGAACATGAGCTGGATCGCGGTGGCGATCAACACGAAGCGCTCGCGGAGGAGCATCGTTCCCGGCACGATGATCAAGCCCGCGAGCAGTGCGATCCAGAACCACGGCTCGTAAAGCCGGCGTGCGAGAAACATTACGAGCTCGCCGGCGTGCGGCAATCGGGCGAGAACGCGATCCATCGCCGAGCCGCCGACGATGTCCGTTGGCAGAACGTGCATCGCGCGCAGGATCAGCCACGGCGCGGCGAGAACAGCCGCGGGCCACAATCGCAGAACATCGCGGCCGCGCGCGACGAAAAGCGCGATCGCGACGGACACGATCAACGCGAGACCCTCGTTCTTCACATTTGCAGCGAGGCCTAACAACAACGCGCCGTGCCGCCAGGCCGCCGCCTCATCGAAGAGGATCGCGCGGCGAAGAAACAGCACGGCAGCGGCGCCGAACGCGATCAGCGGACCCTCGGCGAGGCCCGGATAGCGCGATGCGGCGAGGCCGGTGATCGTGAGCGTGACGAGCGCGGCCGCGACCGGCGGCGCCTCGCGCGCGGCGAGATCGCGAACGATCAGTAAAAGCGCGAGCGCCCACGCGACGGACAGCAGCCCGAGCCAGCGATCGCTCCATCCGCCGCCGATCAGCGTGACGAAATCGAAATTGAACGGAACGAGCAGCGGATAGTCGGGATGCACGAACGCGTTCCACCGGCTTTCGAGAAAACGCCAGTCGATGCCGCTGTGCTCGAAAAAAACACGAGCCTTCAGGCCCCAGATCGCCCAGAAGTCCCACTCCCAAAGCGCGGCGCCGGTGCAGAAGAAACCGAAGCCGGCGATCGAGACCAATGTTGGGATGTCCAGCCAGTGCGGCTTTAACGAGTGCCCAGTGCCCCGTGCCCAGTGCCCAGTGCCGATCAGCAGCAGCATCGGCAGAAGTGCCACTATAGTAACTATTACTACAGACCAATGCGGGACGATCAGCAGGTCGAGAAAAATCCAGCCGCTGCCGTACAGAAACGCGAGGCCGATGAGCAGCACGCCGCGCGCGTCGCGGTCGATTGCCAGCGCGATCGGGATGCCGATCACCGTCATCGACAGGATGGCGATCAGCGCTGCAATAACACGCCCCCCTCACCCGCCCAACCCACCCGCCCCACGCCCGGACGCGTGCGCATGTGCCACGACGCGATCGCTTCCGCCGCCCGCACATTCTCCGGATGGAACCGATCGTCCTCGGTGATCAGCGGCAGCACTTCGCGGCCGGCAAGAAAGTAGGCCGCGCGGTAGTACGCGTACGAGTAGCCGTCGTCCCACTTGTTAGGCGGAACGACGATGGCGATCTTCTCGCCGGGGCGAGTGTGCTGACGGACGCCGTCGAGAAAGAGCGGGTATTGCCGCCACTCGCCGTCCGCGCGCTCCGCGAGCTGCTGATTGAACGTCGTGCGATCCATGAACGGCAATCGCAGCAGCTGCGGCTCGATCCGGAGCACGACGATGATGAAGAGGCAGGCGAACGCCGCGATGCGGCGGGTGTGGTTCGTGGTTCGTGGTTCGTGGTTCGTCAACTTCCTTCAGTGTAACGAACCACGAACAACAAACAACGAAGAACTACGAGGCGCCTCGTCCGAGGAGCACGGCCGGAATCGTGCGCAGCAGAATCTTCAGATCGAGCGACGGCGACCAGTTGTCGATGTACTGCAGGTCCATCCGCATCCACCGCTCGAAGTCGACGTTGTTGCGGCCGTTGACCTGCCACAGGCACGTGAGGCCGGGCTTCATCGACAAACGGCGGCGCTGCCAGCGGTGGTACGAGCGCACTTCCTCCGGAATCGGCGGACGCGGACCAACGAGGCTCATGTCGCCCTTCAACACATTCCAAAGCTGCGGCAGCTCGTCGAGCGAGAACTTGCGCAGAACGCGGCCGACGCTCGTGATGCGCGGATCGTCTTTCGCTTTGAACACCGGCCCGCTCATCTCGTTGAGGTGGCTCACTTCGGCGAGGCGCTCGTGCGCGTCGGCGATCATCGTCCGGAATTTGTAGAGCGTGAACGTGCGGCCATTGAGTCCGATGCGCTTTTGCTTGAACAGGACCGAGCCGGGCGACGAGAGCTTGATCGCGATGCCGGCGATCAGGATCACCGGCAGCGAAAGGGCCAGCAGCAACAGCGAGACGGCGATGTCGAGCAGCCGTTTGGCAGCGAGCTGCGTCTCGTTCGATGGCGTCGTCGTGAATGTGAGGAACGGAATGCCTTCGAGCTCCTCGACTTCGATTCGCGCGAGTCGGTTCTGGAAAAAGTTCATCGCGACGCGCGCGCGGATTCCAAGCTCTTCGCAAAGGATGAAGATCTGCTTCATCTCGTCGAGCTTCTTGCGCGTGACTGCGAAAACGATCTCGTCGACGACCTCCGGGAACTCGCCGTTCTCGAGCAGCGTGCGAATCTCGGGAACGGTGCCGTAGACGCGGTAGCGCCCCCACCCGTTAGGCAGACGATGGCCGTCGGAGACGAAGCCGAGGATTTTGTAGCCCCAGTATTTGTGGTATTCGACGAGCTTGGCGACATCGATCGCGCGACGCCCGGTGCCGACGATGAGCACCGTTCGGTAGTTGAGGCCTTTCGCGCGGACGTAGCGCGCGATCAATCGCAGGAAAATTTTCTCGAGGACGAGAAGCAGCGCGGAGAGAACGCCGAACAGCACGAACCACGCGCGCGAAAGCTGGCGGAGCGGCAGCAAGTACGCGAGCGTCGCCAGCAGAACATTGCCGACGATGACAACGCGGAACACGGTCATCATCTCTTTGCGCAGCGGAATCGTGCGGTGGCTGTGATAGCTGTGATACGAGAAGAGCAGCGCTGACCAGATGACCAGCACCACCGGGTAGATCTTCAGATAATCGCGGAGCGGAAAGAGGCCGGTGGGGAACTGGCCGGGGGCGACCGCCGGCAGGACGATGTCACGCAGAAAAAACGCCGCGAAAAACGCGACGGACGTGAGCGCGAGATCGGTGACGTAGACAACGCGCGCGATCAGCCGCCACTTCGCTTTAAGCATCGATCCTGCTCTGAATGTACTTCAAAACGCTGCCTTTGCGATATACGAAGCTCGAATTCGGAACGTCTAGCGAATGAGCTCGCCAAAGAGCCGCTCGTAGGCGTTCGTCACCGCGTCCCATCGATATCTCTCCGCGGCACGCGCCCTCGCCCGCGCGCGCATGTACCCCAACGTGTTGAGGTTGCGCACGCATTCGCGAATCGTGCCTGAAAGAGTCTCGACCGGCCGGAGCTCGAAGTAACGAATCGAATCGCCTCCTACTTCCCGATTCTCCGGAGTGTCGTGCGCGATGACCGCGCCGCCCGACGCCATCGCCTCAATCAACGCCGGATGCGTCCCCCCCACCTCGGTCGCCTGGATATAGAGGAGCGCGTTGCGCTGCAGCGTGCGGTAATCGGCGCCGTAAAGCGCGCCGGGAAATAGAATCTTGTCGCTGCGATGCTTTTCGAGCTCGCCGACGAGATCGTTCGCGTAAAGACCCTCGCCGACCATGACGAGTGGAGGACAGGCAATCGTGCCTGTCACCTTCTCGTAGGCCAGCACAACTTCGAGCGGATTGTTCTCCGGCTCGAAACGGCTGACGTAGAGGATGTAGCCGCGCCTTTTGAGGCCGAGGCGTTGAAGGACGTCGGAATCGGGCTCGTACGAAAAATCGGCGCCGTACCGAATGACGGCGGGCTCGATGTCGAATCGTTCGCGATAGTAATCGGCGATGACTTCCGCGTCGGCCACGACGCGACTGGCGAAGCTCGCCGACAGCGATTCGCCCGCCGCGTAAACCCAGCGGCCGAGAGCGTTCCATTTGCGGCGCCGGCGCTCGATGCCGTCGACGTTGATCGCCGCCGGAATGCGGGCGGCGCGCAGCATCGGCAACACGAACGCATTTGCCGCGTTGCAGACGAGCACGGCATCGAAGTCGCGATGCACCGCATCGACCGCGGAGAGAAATGCGTGGCTGACGGTTTCGAAGTATTTGTGGCGAATCGACGGCAGGACGATCCGCTCGATCCCATTCCATCGCTTCTCCCCCTCGGCGCGGCAATACACGGCGACGCGATGTCCGCGCGCGACGAGGCGCGTTCCGAGCTCTGCGGCGAACGTCTCGAAACCTCCGTAATGCGGCGGCACGCCGCGTGTGCCGAGGATGGCAAGCTTCAACGGAACCACTCCGCGAGCGCGCGATCGGAGACGACGCGCCGCTTTTGAATCTCGCGGCGTTTCTCGAGGATGCGCTTGCGATTGCGCCACAGCCAGGCGAGCGCCGGCAGAGAGCGGCGCTCGATCGTGAGCGAGGCGCCGATGACGATCGCGTCGCGCGTCAACTCGAACGGGGCGTTGCGCAGCGCGAGATACCCGCCTTCATTTTTCAGTCGCAACAGAAATCGATTCTTGACCGAATGCATGTTGATGTTAGGCGGCAGCGAGCGGCGGCGCTCCGGCGTCACGGCGCGAACGTGATACGCCACCGCGTCGGGCACGTGAATGGCGCGCCAGCCGAACAATCGTCCGCGCCAGGCGACGTCAGCATCTTCGCGGTAAGCAAAAAAGTCCTCATCGAAAAACTCATCATTAATAGTAACACTATTTATGAATGTTTTACGATACACGCCGGCCGCACCGGACACTCCGAAGACTTCGTTACTGGTTGCCGGTTGCCGGTTGCCGGTCCCGCCCGCGCCTTCGGGCAACAGGGAACCGGAAACCGGCAACTGAATATCAAAGTGCCGCCCCGAGCGAGTCATGCGAATGCCAACCGAATCGATGTCAGCAGTGGGTTGAATGTCATATCCGCGAGCACGATAAAGCGTGCCCGTCGCCGACCCAACGCGTTCATCGCTCTTTTCAAACGCCGCGACGATCTTCGCGAGGTACTCGCGCGTGAGAAACGCATCGGGATTGCAGAGCGCAACGTATTGGCCGCGCGAAACGTGAATCGCCTGATTCGCCGCCGCTGCAAATCCGCGATTCTCCGCGTTGACGATCTGCTTCGCGTGCGGAAATCGCTCGATGACGTGCGCGACCGAATGATCCGCCGACGCGTTGTCGACGTGAATCAGCTCGATGTCCGGATGCGTTTGATGGGCGATGCCGTCGAGACATCGCTTCAAGTAGGGCGCGCTGTTCCAGGTGATCAGGACGACTGAGACGAGTCGCCCCATCGATTGAATGCTTTCTTGAGGACTTGCGCGTACGCTTTCACCGCGTTCCAGCGCCCTGCTTCACGATGCGCGAGGCCGATCGCCGCGGCCGGCAGACGCAGCGCCATGCCGGCGATCACGATCCAGCGCAGCGCTTCCTGCTGCGGACGCGAGAACCACTTGCGCGCGTAGCGCCACATGTTGCGATACCAGAGATCGATGAAGCGGCCGAACGCGACGTGCTCGAGGCTCGCGCCGCCGAAATGTCTCGCTTGCGCGTCTGGCACCACCCAGATTTCTTTTCCGGCGGCGGCGATGCGGCGGCAGTAATCGACATCTTCGAACCACGCCGGGAAGAATTGCTCATCGAGGGCGCCGATCTCGTCGACGACCTCGCGACGAATCACCAGCGCAGCTGCTGCCGGCTGCTCGACGATCTGCGGCCGCGACAAATCGAGGTCGCGATAGCGATACGACGAGGTGATCGGATTCGACGGCCAGATCTTGTCGATGGCCAGGATGTCGACGGCGAACGTCGCGAGCGTCGGAAAGCGGCGCAGCTGGAACTCGCGCTGCGAACCGCCGTGCTCATCTTCGAGCAGCGGCGCCGCGGCGGCGACGTTCGGATGCGTGCGCAGAAAATCGACGAGCAGCGCAACGCTTTTCGATCCGAGCTGGCAGTCGGGATTCAGCAGGAACACGAACTCGCCGCTCGACGATTGAATCGCGCGATTCACGGCCGCGGCGAAACCGATGTTGTCCTGCGAGTTGTCCCACTGGACGACCTGATACGCGAGCCCGTCGCATGCGGCGGGAATCGATCGAAGGCAGCGGTCGATCCAGCGCTCGCTGTTCCAGGTGACGATCAGAATGCTCAAGTCCTGAGCGGCGCCGGCCGCGAAGGACCCGCTGCGTTCTTGCGAAGGGGATCCTTCGCTGCGCTCAGGACTTAAGACACTTGCTTCCATCGGTTCAGTGCTTCGACGAGGGGCCGCACCACCACTGGCCACGCGAAACGCGGCCGGATCCGTTCGAGGTTTGATACGCATTGCGCATGTAAAACGTCGTCCCGCAGGAGCCGTTCCACCGCGGCCGCTACGGCGCCGGCGTCGGACGGCGGCACGACCAGGCCCAATCCTTCATCCGCCACGAGGTCGGCCGCGAAGCCTTCTTCGGTGGCGACGATCGGCGTCGCGGCGGAAATCGCATCAAAGAGCCTCGTGCGGATCGAGTAACGCGCCTCCGCCGTGGCGCGGTGGAGCATCATAGCGATTTTCGCCTGCCGCAACCACGAAAGCCGCTCGCGATACGGAACCCAGTCGTCGTTCGCACTGACCCACGGTGTGCCCGACGCGATGAGGAGGTCGAAGCGATTCTGACGGCGGCGGTCGACGAGCGCTCGATTCGGACGCGTGCGGCCGAGGAAAAGCAGATGACACGGCACGCCGCCGCGATTCAGCTTCACGACCGCGTCGACCGCGGTTTTCGGATCGAGCCACTCCCAAGTGCCGCCGCCCCACACGATGAGCGGTAGTTCGCGGATCGCAGTTCGCAGTTGTTCGCCGTCTTGTTCCGAGCCGAACGGAACCTGGATAAGGCGATCCTTTGCCGCCTCGTACAATTCGCGCTGCTGCGGCGTCGCGCAAATCAACAAGTCTGCCGTGTTCATCGCGCGCTGCAATCGCATCTGCTCGGCGACGAAGTGCAATCGCTGTCGCAGCGACGGACGCGAGCCATACATCTCGCGCAGTTCGAGCAGAATCGGATCAAAAAGATCGAAGACGACGCGCTGCCCTTCGCGCATGCGACGGAATCCGCGCGCCGGCTGGCCGATGAGCACGCTCGCTTCGCGCATGACCTCTTTCGCCGCACGCGATCGAAGCGGCAATTCCGGCTGCGCGATCAGCTTCGTCGGGAAATGCTTCGACAGCTCCTGCGCGAAATGCCACGCGCGAATGCCGGGGCCGGCCATGCGTTCGCCGACGACGTCCTGCGTCGCGACTACAACCGAGAACACAGTCCCTCGATGATGCCGCGCATGCTCGATCGTCCGCGCAGAAGCAGCTTCGCGTCTTCGACGAGCAGCGCGCGAATGCTGCCGACGCCGCGATGCATGCGCGCGACGAAATAGCGATTGCGCGCGCGAAGTCTTTTGGCGTTTGTGCCGAGGATCGAGGCGGATGCGGAGCCGCGATGCGTGGCTTTCACGACCGGCACGACCACCGTCCGCCACCCGCCCAGGTGCAGCCGCGCGTTGAGCTCGACGTCTTCGTAATACGCGAAGAATCTCGGATCGAAAACGCGATCGCCGAGCGCGCTGCGGCGAAAAAGCGCGGCCGTTGCGGAGACGCCCCACGCATGAGCGACGCCCGTTCCGATCGGCGCGCCGCTCGCGATCTGCCGAAACGTTCCGTCGCTGATGTCGATACCGGCGCCGTCGATCGTCTGCGCATCGCGGCGAATGATCGTCTGCACCCCCGCCGCTTTGTCGTCGACGTCGAGCACCTGCTTCGTCACAGCGAGCCAGTCGCGATCGAGCACCACATCATTGTTCACCAGCGCGACATAGCTGCCACTCGTGTGCCGCAAGGCCTCGTTCACGCCGCCGGCGAAGCCGAGGTTCGTTTCGCTGCGGATCACGTTCGGCATGCGAATCGGTTCGGCCGAGCCGTTGTCGAAGACGACGATCTCGCGCGGCGCAATAGTCTGATTGCGGATCGAATCGACGCACGCGCGCAGCATCTCGCCGCCGCCGGTGGCGTCGAGCACGATGAACGCGACCTCACTCATGATCCATGCGATCGAGATTGACGACGCCGTCGAGGCAGCGCAGCTCGACGCGTCCGCTCCTGATGATGTTCACGCGCACGCTGCCATAGCCGTGCGTCGGCGGCAGGACGTACGCGTCGCGGCCTAACTGGATCATCGATCGCACCGGCGTCGAATATTGCAGCACAGACGCGCCGCTTCGCGCGAGAAACGAAAGCGAATCGCCCGGCCGCACGATCCATCCGCCGCGATACGCGAAGCGCTGCACCTGATAAACGTACGGATAGAGCTCGCCGCCGTTGTGGATCACATGCGCGTCTTCGAATTCGATGCGGTCGCCGGGCCTGCGTCCGAAAATGAAAGCCAGCGCGATGAGGACGCCGACGACCGGAGGAATGATCGTCTTTCCATTTCGAAAAACCACGAACGCGATCGCGGCAAGAATCGCCGCCACCATCGCCGCGAAGTTGAGCCGGATGAAGCTCGGGAACAGCCGCGAGAAATCGGAGAGCCAGATCTGCGACAGCGTCTCGCCGCCGACGTTCTCGCCATTCGCGATGTGAAACAGCCGCCACGGATATGTTAGGCCGTGCGCGGTCATCGCAAACGTCCACGCCGCCACCAGAATCTTCGGCCCCTCGGCCACCTGCTCCCAAATCGCCGCAGCGCCGAGTCCGAGGACCGGCATGAGGAAGACGATGTAGCGGAGGGCGGGCGACCAGCCGCCATGCCACTCCGGTCGCGGCCATAGATAAATGAGGTAGAGCAGCGAAGACGACATGCCGAGGCGGAAGGCGCCGGGCATGCGGCGCCAGCGAGCGATCGCCAGCACGCCGAACGCGTACACCGGCGCTTGAAACAAAATCCCGGCGGCGCCGTCGAGAAGCAGACCGAAGAAGCCGTTGATCATCGCCGACGGGGAGCCGGGATTCAGCTCGTTCCACGTGTGCGCCGTCGTCGCAATCGCAATGATCGCGATGACGATCACGATCGGAACCGCGATCGCAACCTGCCACATCTTTCGAATGGCGCGCGCCGCGAGCACAACCGCGACGAGCAGAAATCGAAATTTGAAAAGGACCAGCGCAGCGAGTGCCGGAATCCATCGCGACGCTCGCCTTTGACGCATCCCGCGCACCGCTTCGACAAAACAAAACGCGGCGGGAACTTCGGGCCAGATCCGCGCGGAGTAGAAAAGAATCGGCGGACCGAACGCGATGAGCGGAAAGAGCGCGCGAATCGTCGCGTCGGGAATGCCTTCGTCTTCGAACAGGCGCACGGTGGAGCGCGCAAGCAGTGCGCCGAAGATCGCGATCGTGGCGAGCGCGCCTGGCAGCCCACCGATCAGGTAACCGGGAATCATCAGCAGCGCGAGAAACGGCTCGAGCCGCGAATGACTCTTCGTGTCGCCGATCTGCGGCTTGAGATCGGTGCGGCCGGTCGCTGAGTGCGCGAGATCGTTGTATTGGTTTGTTAGGTCGAGATCCTGATCGTGCACGAGCGACTCGGTCATCAGCAGGTAGTACGGCTCGTCGCCGTCGATCGGCGTCGCTAGCATCATCGGGATCGTTGCGGCGTACACGATTAGCGCGATCAGTGCGTAACGATTTGCTGTCCATTTGAAATCGAAAGAGAAGAGAGACCACACCACAAAGAGGACGAAGAGGACGAAGAGCAGGCGGAGATCGAGATCGATCCGCAGAGGACGGGCGAAGGCGATGATCGATGCGAGAAGAATCGCTGCGCCGGCGATGCGGCTCATCGGAAGTCGACCGCCTCGATCTGCAGTCGTGTGTTAGGCGGAAGATCCGGCGCTGCGGCGATGTGAATCGCCGTCGTGCCGCGCGGAACGTGCAGCGTGATCAAGCCAGCGGTGTGAAGCCACGCCGATGCGCCGTAGCCCTTGATGTCGTCGATCGGCCGCTTTGGCGGCGCGTTGCGCGCGCGAAACCATTGCTCGCGCCGCGTGTAGCCGAAATCGGCGATGTCGCCGATCGCGATCGGCTTTCCGTCGACCGTTCCCATCAATGTTCCTTTGCGCAGCCGCTCCGCATTCGCGCCGCTCGCAGTGATCGTTACCTCGCGCGCGTTAGGCGGCGCGTCGATTGATACGGATTCGCCGCGCTGAAGCGCGATCCATACCGGCTTGCTGTTCGCGGGCTGCGGCTCGGCGCGAAGCAGCGGCACGAGCGCGCGAGCCATCAGGCCACTCCACGGCCAGAGGACGAAGAGCACGCAAGCGGCGACGGCGGGGACTTTGATTCGCGGCAAAAAGACCAGAACCAACGCGAGTAAAAACGGGATCAGCATCACCTTGCCGGGAAAGATCGGCGTGAAGAGCGCGACGGCGATCGCAAGAAGCGCGCTTCGCGACGCGCAGTAGATCGCGATCGCGCCGGCGAGCACCAGGAGCTCGCGCCAGATGATCACGTCGCTCAGCGGAATCCATCGGAGCAGCGCGACGCCGGCGATGACGTAGATGATGTCGTCGCGCGCCGCGAGCGCCATCGCGATCGCCACCACCACTCCGTACGCTAGCAATCGCGTGTGTTCGTCGCGGAAAAACAACGGCGGGAGAAGAAGCACCGCGAAGGAGACGAAGGACACGAAGGCCTTCGTTCCCTTCGTCCCCTTTGTGGTGAAAAAAAGGATCGCCAAAATCGCGATGACGACCGGCAGCGCCCGATCGATCGGAGTCGTGGCGAGATCAGCGAGCGACTTCACTCTGCGGCTGCCGCACCCAGTCGGGGTCGAAGCCTTCGATCGTCTCCGGCGTCACGTCGGCGATGAAGATCAGCCGCGCATCGCCTGTTAGGCGGACGTCGCGGATCGCGTCGCCCTCGCGCGCGAACTCCACGCGCAGCACGATGCCGCTGCGCGTCCGCACCGACACCGGCGACGTCACTTTGCCGAAGAGCGCCGACACGGACACCGACGCGACCACTCCCGAACCGCACGACAGCGTCTCCGCTTCCACACCGCGCTCGTAAGTCCGCACATCGATCGAATGCTCGTCGCGCACGACGACGAAGTTGACGTTCGCTCCGTTGTCGCCGCTGAGATCCGAATGAAACCGGATCGCGCGGCCGAGGGGGACGATGTCCAGCGGCCAGAGGTCGGAGGCCGGAAAGAGCACGTAATGCGGCACGCCCATCAGAATCGAGCTGCCGCGAATCGTCTCGCCTTCGACGCGCAGCGGCCGCTCCGCACGGAATCGGCTGGGCGACGGCAGCGAAAGCGTCACAATTCCTTTCGCGCTCACCTCCGCGTTCACGAGCCCGGCGTCGGTGTCGATGGTCATCTTTTGCGGCGCGATCTCGTTCATCACAGCGAAGCGTGCGGCGCAACGGGTGCCGTTCGCGCAAAACTCGCCGCCGGAGCCGTCGTTGTTGAAGTAACGCATTCGAAAATCAGCGCGTTGCGACGGTTCGATGAGGATGAGTCCGTCGGCGCCGACGGAAATGTGGGCGGTGCAGATCCGCTTGGTCAGCTCCACCGCGTCCCGGACGACGGCGCGGCGATTGTCGATCACGACGAAGTCGTTGCCGCCTCCGGCCATCTTCGAGAATCGCAACGGGTTATTCATCGGAATTTTCACGGCGGGCGCAGGTTTGAACCCGCCGGTCCGTATTCTCGCACGCAACCCTTGTGCGCGCACGGACGTCCAAATTCGACGGAGGATTCCAAGTGATCCGAAGCGTTTTCGCCGCGCTGCTCGTCGCCGCGACCGCGGCCGCCCAGCAGCCTCAGCAACAGACCCCGCCATCGAACGAGCCGCTGCCGAAACTGACCGAGACGATCGACGTTCGCGTCATCAACGTCGATGTCGTCGTGACCGACAAGAAAGGCAATCCGGTCACCGGCCTGAAGGCCGACGATTTCGAGCTGTACGAGAACGGCGTCCCGAAAAAGATCACGAACTTCTACGAAGTCGAAGGCAACAAGGCGGTCAACGCTGTCAACGCGCAGCCTGCCGAAGCGAAGCCGGCGCCCGCGCCGCTCACCGCGAACGACATTCCGGAGAACATGCGCCGGAAGGTCATCTTCTACATCGACAACCTCTCGCTCGCGCCCTTCAACCGCAATCGCGTGTTCAAGGACATGAAGCAGTTCGCGAAAGACGTGCTGCGCCCCGGCGACGAAGCGATGATCGCCACGTTCAACCGCAGCATGAAAGTGCGCCTGCCGTTCACGCGCGACCTCAACGCGATCACATCGATGCTCGACACGATCGCCGGCGAAACCGGAAACGGCATCGCGAACCGAAGCGAATCGAAAGACGTCATGGACCGCATCCAGAACGATGCGCAGACGATGGACGATGCCGTCGGCTACGCGCGGCAATATGCGGAGTCGGTGAATCACGACCTGCGGCAGAGCGTTGAGTCAATCAACGCGTTGATGTCGACGCTCGCCGGCGTCGATGGAAAAAAGATTCTCGTGCTCACGACCGAGGGCTTCCAGATGCAGCCCGGCCGCGAGATGTTTTACCTCATCGATGAAGTCGGCCGGCAGAAAGGCTGGCAGGCGGGATCGTCGCTGCTCGAAGGCATGCAGTTCGATGCGACGCACGACATCCAGAGCATCGCGCAGACGGCGAACGCGAACGGCATCACGATGTACGCGATTCACGCCGGCGGTCTCGCCGCGGGCATGGAGAGCATGTCGGCGGAGAACAACGCGCCGACGCCGTACATCGTCTCGCAGACCGCGGTAAGCAACAGCACCGAGTCGCTGCAGCTGATCGCGGACATGACCGGCGGACTCGCATCGATCAACACGAACAACTTCTCGAAGGCGTTCAAGGACATCGAGCGCGACCTCGACTCCTACTACTCGCTCGGCTATCGCGCGGGAACGGAGCGCGTCGACCGGCAGCGCAATCTGGACGTGCGCGTGAAGAACAGGAACTACATCGTGCGTTCGCGTCAGACGTTCGTGGAGAAGTCGACGTACGCGGAGATGAACGATCGCGTCATCGCCAACCTGCTCTACAAAACGAAAGCGAACGATCTGCACATCCTCGTGAAGACCGGCACGCCGGTTGCGCAGGACGAGCTGTTCAAAGTGCCGGTGGAGATTCAGATTCCGATGGAGAGCCTAACGCTGCTGCCGCAAGGCGAAGCGTACATGGGCGGCTTCTCGGTTTACGTCGCGGTCGCGAACAAAGAAGGCGACATGTCGGACGTGAACCGGCAGTCGCACCAGATCCGCGTTCCCGCTGACGACTACAAGCACATCAAAGGCAAGTACTACGCGTACACGATCGACATGCTGATGGAGCCGGGCCCGAATCGCATTTCGATCGGCGTCGTCGATGACGTCTCGAACGTCACCGGCTTCGATCGCGTGCCGATCAACGCGGCGGATTTAAGATAGCGGCGCTGCGTCTCCTCTTCACGCTCCAGTACCTCGGTACGCGCTACGCCGGCTGGCAACGGCAGGCGAATGCGCTCGCGGTGCAGCAGGTCGTTGAGGAATCGCTGTCGAAAATGTTCGGCGCGGCGATTCACGTCGAAGGCGCTGGCCGAACGGATTCCGGCGTTCACGCGCGCGCGCAACGCGCACACGCCGACGTCCCCTTCGACATCCACGATCGCGGCCTGATCCTCGGCATCAACGATTTGCTGCCGCACGATGTGCGCGTCACGTCCGTCGAGCGCGTCGCCGACGACTTTCACTGCCGCTTCAAAGCGAAAACGAAAACGTACGTCTATCAAATCTGGAACGGATCGATCGCCGACGTCTTCGCGCACGAGACGCACGCCCACGTCGCGCAGCATCTCGACGAGAAACGGATGCACGAGGCGGCGCAATCTCTCGCCGGCAAACACGATTTCCGCGCATTCACGGTCATCACGCCCGAGGTGTCGTCGACGTGCAGGACCATCGAGTCGATCGCCGTCGAGCGCGAGGCACAAGTCGTGCGAATCCGCGTCACCGCGGACGGGTTTTTGCGCTACATGGTGCGCCGGATCGCGGGGTCGCTCATCGAGATCGGACGCGGCAAGCTCGGAGATCTGTCATGGGACGAGGCGCGCTGGACAGCGCCGGCAAAAGGATTGGTGCTTTGGCAGATTTCCTACTAACATCGGGGCTTCGATGATCGATTTGAAAAAGCTCGCGGAGCCGGGATCGCTCGAAGAAACGCTCCTCGAAAAAATCGATTTCAACCGGTTGCCGAAACACATCGCGGTGATCATGGACGGCAACGGCCGCTGGGCGCGCGCGCGCAATCTTCCGCGCGTCGAAGGGCATCGCTCGGGCATCGCGTCCGTTCGCGAGATCGTCGAAACGGCGGCGCGCCTCGAGCTTCCGGTCATCACGCTTTACGCGTTCTCGGTCGAGAACTGGAAGCGGCCGCGATACGAAGTGGCGACGCTGATGATGCTGCTCAAAGAGTATTTGCGCAAAGAGCTCGCGACGCTGATGGAGAACAACATCCGCTTCAGCCCCATCGGCCGCGTCGACGGTCTCGATCCGAGCGTGCAGCGCGAGCTTCGCTATGCCGAAGGCGAGACATCGAAGAACACCGGACTTCTTTTTCAGATCGCGCTGAATTACGGCGGCCGCGCGGAGATCGTCGACACGTGCAATCGGATCATGGCCGTGCTGCGCGAGCGCGAGATGACCGACGCGGTGATCGACGAGCAATTCTTCGGCGATCACTTGTACACAGCGAACATCGAGGATCCCGATCTGCTGATTCGCACAAGCGGCGAGCTTCGCGTGTCGAACTTCCTGCTGTGGCAGATCGCGTACGCGGAGATTTACGTCACGAAGGTGCTGTGGCCCGATTTCCGGAAGAAGCACCTCTTCGAAGCGATCATCGATTTTCAGTCGCGGCAGCGGCGCTACGGCGGCGTCGAGGAATCGGACGCCGAGATGTTCATCGAAGCCGAGCGCGAGTCGTAATGCCGTTCGCCGTTGACCGTTTGCCGTCAAGGCGTTCTCGGCCAACGGCCATCGGCCAACGGTCAACACGATGAGATACGCCCGAGAGCTCAGCGCGCTCGTGCTCTCGCCGGTCGCGATCTACGTCATCGGCTGGTCGCACCCGTACGTTTACGACGTCGTGATCGCGCTCATCTCCTCGCTCGCCCTCTACGAATTCCTGACCCTCGGCCGCCGCAAAGGCTACGGAGTGCCGATCGCGCTCTGCATCCTCGTGATGCTGTTCATCATCCTCGCGTTCGTGCTGGAGCCGATCTCGGTGGAGATGGGCGTCTTTCTGACACTGCTCATCATTCCGGCGTGGTACGTGTTTCGCCGCGGAACGATTGATGACGCGCTGCAATCGAGCGCAATCGCGATCATGGCCACGCTCTACGTTGGAATGTTAGGCGGCTCGCTGATCCGCCTTCGCAACGATTTCCCGAACGGCGTCGGCCACAAGCTCGTCTTTTTTCTACTGCTGGTGGTGTGGCTCGGCGATGCGGGCGCGTATTACGTCGGCAAGAAGTTCGGCCGGCACAAGCTCTCGCCGCGCATCAGCCCGAAGAAAACGATCGAGGGCGGCATCGGCGGAATCGTCGTGGCCATCATCACCGCGATCGTCGTCCACTTCACGTTCTTTCCGCAGTTTCCGCTCGTGCACGCGGTGATCGCCGGCGTGGTGCTGTCGATCGCTGGGGTCGTCGGCGATCTGGCCGAGTCGCTATGGAAGCGCTCGGCAGCAGTCAAGGACTCGGGAACGCTGATCCCCGGCCACGGCGGGTTTCTCGACCGCTTCGACTCGATCTTCTACACCGCTCCAATTCTGTACGTGTACTGGGTCTTGATACAGAATGGCTTTTCCAGTTTCCGGATTATGTCCGCATGAAACGCATCTCCGTTCTAGGCAGCACCGGCTCCGTTGGCTGCAACACGCTTGCAGTGGTCGATGCATTTCGCAACGATCTGAAAGTCGTCGGCCTCGCTGCCGGCGGAAATATCGATCTGCTCGCGCATCAGGTGATTCAGTATCGGCCGTCGCTCGTTTCGGTGAAGGAGCTGCGCGACGTCGATCGGCTGCGCAGTCTTGTGCCGCACCCTGTCGACATCGTTCATGGCGCGCAAGGCGCGAGCGATGTTGCGACGCTCGCCGATGCCGACGTGGTCATCGCCGGCATCGTCGGCGCGGCCGGCATTCCGCCGGTTCACGCCGCGCTCAAAGCGGGCAAGCGCGTGGGCATCGCGAATAAAGAAGTTCTCGTCGCCGCGGGCGATGTCATCACGCGCACCGCGCGCGAAAACGGCGGCGAGATTCTGCCGGTCGATTCCGAGCACAACGCCGTGCATCAGGCGCTGCGCTGCGGCGATCACAAAGAAATCCAGCGAATCATTCTCACCGCGTCGGGCGGTCCGTTCCTCAAACGGGATCTCAAAACATTCGGCGAGATCACCGTCGAGGCCGCGCTCAATCACCCGACGTGGAAGATGGGCAACAAGATCTCGATCGACTCCGCGACGATGATGAACAAAGGCCTCGAAGTGATCGAGGCGCATCATCTTTTCAACATGCCGTGCGATCGCATCGACATCCTCATTCACCCGCAATCGATCGTGCACTCGATGGTCGAATATGTCGACGGTTCGATCATGGCCCAGCTGTCGACGACGGACATGAAGTTTCCGATTCAGTACGCGATGCTGTATCCCGAGCGCGTCACCGCGCCGTTCGCGCGGCTCGATCTCGCGAAAATCCGCAGCCTCGAATTCCAGCCGGTCGATCCGCAGCGATTTCCAGCCGTGAAGCTCGCCTACGAGGCCTGCCGCGCCGGCGGCTCCATGCCCGCGGTGCTCAATGCGGCGAACGAAATCGCCGTGGCGCGCTTCCTCAAAGGCGAACTTCCTTTCACGTCAATCGTAGAAGTGGTAAGCCGCGTGATCGACAAGCACGCCCGCAATGTGACACCCATCAAAACTCTCGAGGATGCAATGCATTGGGACGGGTGGGCCAGGAACGAAGCGCGGGGAATTGATGTTGCAATGTCGCGGCGCTGAAGCGCCGCGAGTTGTCGGTTGTCTGTTGTCCGTTGTCTGACAACAGAAAACAGACAACAGACAACTTTTTTATGATTTTCTCGAACGTCGCCACGAACCTTTTCGCGTTCGTCCTCGTCCTCGGATTTCTCATCTTCGCGCACGAAGCGGGTCACTTCATCGTGGCCAAGCTCTTTCGCGTCCGCGTGCTGGTTTTCTCGTTCGGTTTTGGGCAGCGACTCTTCGGTTTCAAAAAAGGCGACACCGATTACCGCGTCTCGCTGATTCCTCTCGGCGGTTACGTGCGCATGGCCGGCGACACGCCCGAAGAGCGCGAAGCAGGCGACCCCGATGAATTTCTCGCGCGGCCGAAGTGGCAACGCTTTCTGATTCTCTTCGCCGGCCCGTTCATGAATCTGTTGATCGCTATCGCATTCATCGCGGGAATCAACATGACCGGCCGCCAATTCGTCGTCGAAAAGCCGATACTCGGCGAAGTCGTCGCCGGAAAACCGGCCGCGAAAGCGGGGCTGCAGGTCGGCGATCGCATCGTCGCGGTGAATGGAAATGCGATCAATGAATTCGACGACATGCGAATGGTGGTCAGCATGAATCCCGGCAGGCCGCTGCGGGTCGACTACATTCGCGACGGCGCGCGGCACACGACGACGGTGACGCCGGCGCCGGAGCAGACGGAGTTCGGACCGATCGGAAAGATCGGCATCGGCGCGTGGATCGATCCGGTCGTCGGCAGCGTCGAACCGAAATCGCCGGCGGAGCGCGCAGGCGTCAAGGCGGGCGATCGAATCATGTACGCCGCAGGCCAGCCGATCTCCCGCCTAACACAGCTGAGCGACATCTTCGACAAAGCGAAAGGTGCGGCGATCCCGTTCGTCATGCTTCGCGGTGGCCAGCAAGTGAACATCACGCTGCCCGCGGTCGATCCGAAATCGCCGGACGTCTTCCGTGGACTCATTCCGCCGACGACGCTGCGCAAGCTGTCGCTGATTCCGGCGATTCAGGACAGCCTCGACGAGAACTGGAAGTCGGTGAAGTACACCGGCATCGCCCTCGGCCGCATTTTTCAGGGACAGGGAAGCGTGAAGGAATTCAGCGGGCCGATCACGATCGCCCGCGTCTCCGGCAGCATGCTTCGCGAAGGTTTCATGGCCGTGATTTTCTTCATGGCGATGATCTCGCTGCAGCTCGGCATCATGAATCTCCTGCCGATTCCGGTGTTAGACGGCGGTCACATCATGGTGCTGCTCGTGGAAGGCGTCGCGCGGCGCGATCTTTCGATCCGCACGAAGGAGCGCGTCCAACAGGTCGGTCTGGCGCTCCTCGCCGCGCTGTTTATCGTGGTCATGTACAACGACGTGATCACGAACGTGCTTCTGCTGAAGAAGGGCTAGTCGCGTTTTTCCGACGCGCGCACGCGACGCGCGATGTCGCCGGCAGCGCCGAGGATCACGTTGAGCTGCGGCTGAGCGGGAGGGCGGCTGCGTTTCAGCATCACGAATCGCTGCCCGTCCGGCGAGAGGTCATAGCCGGCGTCGTAATCGCCCTCGAAGAGCTCACGCGGCGTCGCGATGACCAGCGCAGGTTGGGTGCTGACATTGGCCACCATCATTTTCTTGCCGCTGCGGAAAAAGATTTCGTTGCGTTGCCAAACGGGACCCGCTCCTCCATCGCGTGAGACGAGCCAGCGGCGGCCGGTCGCCGGAAAATGCTGGACATAGATTTCGGAACGGCCCGATTCGTTGGACATGTAGGCGATCCAATGACCGTCGGGCGAAAACACGGCATACGGCTGATCGTACGGGCCCACGAGCAGCGGCGATTCGCGCCCCGTGCTCAGATCGATGGTCCAGAGGTCGTACGACGTGACGGGATGCTGGACGGCGACGATCAACGTCCGCCCGTCGGGCGAAATCGAGCACGGAAACGGCCAGTACTCGCGATTCGTGATCTGTCGCGCCGCACCGCTGCCGTCGACAGGCATCGAGAACACGTTGTACATGCCCGACCGGTTCGACGCGAAGAAAATCTGATCGCCTGTTCGCGACCAGATCGGCGACATGTTCTTGCCTTCCGGAGCAACTCGACTCCACGATTTTCGCGCGACATTCACGAGCCAGAGATCGTTAGCCAGGTAGTCCCCGGTGGCGACGAGCACCTGCTCGCCGTCGGGCGAGAAGCGCACACTTTGGTACAGACGCTCGTCATCGAGGAGAAGCGTCGCGTTTCCGTGGCGATCGACGGAGAAGACCCGCCGCAATTCGGACGTGGCATCGTACGGCGCATACACCACCGTCCCGTCATCGGCAAAGTCTGCGTATGCGCGCCCGAGGCCGACGTGCGTCAGGACATGCTCGAGGACCGGCACGGGAAGACCGGATACCCGCTGTGTCGCCGGATCGTAGTGGACGGCGAACAACGCCTTGTCGCCGCCAAAAATCAGGAGGTTTTTCGACAGCAAGCGTCCGTCGGTTGCACCCTTGAGAATCGTGGTGCGCTGTTTTGTCTCGAGATCCACGACCGCCACAGCTTTGCGGCTGTAGTCAGCGCCCCAGTCTTCGAGCGAGAACATCACGTGTTTGCCGTCCGGCAGAAAGTGCGGGTATCGATGCGAGCGCTCGCCGTGAGCGAAATCGACAGCAGTCAGCGCGGTCACCTCACCTCCGTTTGCCGCGACTCGAGCAAGCCCGCCGCCCGTGCTGACCGGCGCGAAGACGATCGTGTCATCCGGTCCCCAGGTGGCACCGCGAAGGCGTGGCGCGTCGCAGATCGTGACCGCCGCGCCACCGCTGACGCGAACCTTCTTCAATTTTCCGTCGGCGCCGAAGCCGATCCATTTGCCGTCCGGCGAGAAAAACGGAACGATCGCGCCGCGCGTGCCATCGAGCGGCACGAATGCGCTCTGATCGAGCAACCGAAGGTAGAGCTGGCGGCCGCTTCCGGTATCGACTGCGACGACGATACTGCTGCCGTCGGGAGCGAACGCGAGATCGGAGCTGTTGGAAAGATCGATCGGAGCCGGTAGATCGATCGTGAACTGGCGCAGCGGCGCCGATATTTTCGGCCGCACCGCGAACCAGATGGCGATCGGAATCAGCGCGCCACAAAGGGCGGCGATCGCAATCGGCAGCCAGCCAGACTTCGTCGGAGCTTTCGCCGCGGGCCGGGCACCTCGCATCCATTCAAGCGCCAGCTTGCAATCGTGCGCGCTCTGCATGCGCTCGTCGGGATCCTTCTTCAAGCACGCGCCGACGAGATCATTCAGCGCGGCCGGTTCGATCGGCTGCGGCTCGTCGCGCGAGATCGACGCGATCAGCGCACCCGCGGAATCGCCGGCGAAGGGCGGGCGGCCGGTGGCCATGCGATAGAGGACGTTGCCGAACGCGAAGATGTCGCTGCGCGCGTCCGCTTCTTTTCCGGCGAGTTGTTCGGGAGCGACGAATTGCAGCGTCCCCGGAATCGCGCCGTCAGCGGTGATCGCTTTCTCCATCGTCCGCGAGTCCTGGCTGAGCGCCGTTCGCGCAAGGCCGAAATCGAGAAGCTTCGCTCCCGACTTCGTCAGCAGAATGTTGCCGGGCTTCAGATCGCGATGAATGACGCCGTGGCGGTGCGCGTGCTCGAGCGCCGATGCGATCTCGATTCCGTAGCGGATGACGTCATCGAGCGGCAGCTGGCCTCGCCCAAGCCGGTCCGCGAGCGAGTCACCCTCGAGGTGCTCCATCACCAGATAGTCGACGCCGTTCTGCTGACCGACATCGTGAAGCGTGCAGATGTTCGGATGCGTGAGCGACGAGATGGCGCGCGCCTCGCGTTGAAATCGCACGCGAGCTTGATCGCTGCCTAACGCGGAGGAGTGAATCGTCTTGATGGCCACCGTGCGGCCGAGACGAGTGTCGCGCGCGCGGTAGACCTCACCCATTCCGCCTTCGCCGATCGGCGAAACGATCACGTACGGACCGAGATGCGTCCCGGCCTCGAGTGGCATCGGACAAACTACGATACACCTTCGATCTCTTTCCGAAGCTTGCGCACCTCTTTTTCCAGGCGGTCGTAATTCATATCAAAATATGAATAGAAATTATCGTCTATCTTTTTGTAGCGGAACGGCGAATTGGCGAGCCACTCCCAGATGCGCGGCATGCGGCCGTCGACGTCTTTGAATCCGTACTCCTGCGCGAGCTCGAACGCATTGAAGACGCGGCCCGACTTCTTCATGAGATTCGGATCGGCGGCGAGCGCGGCGATCGCTTTGCCGACGAAGAATGGCGTCTCCGACTCGGCGAACTCCGGCCGCCGCTTCACCGCGTCCCTCCAATTCTCCTCGGTCACATGCAGACTGGCGAGTACCGCCTCCGATCGGAGAAATCCGGGGGTGATCGCCACCGCCGCGATTTTTTTCTTGCGCAGCTGCGTGGCGAAGATCATCGCCAACCGTATCGCGTTCGTCTTTGTCAGGTCGTAGTGGATGTTGCCGCGGAAATAGAAGCCGTCGCCGTCGGTGATCTCGACGATCAAACCTTTCTCCTTCATCAACGGCACGGCGAAGCGCGTGTTGAGCAGATGCGAGTAGATCGCGCTTTTCAAAATTTCCAGATTGAGCTCCGGCGCAATTTTCCAGAACGGCTTCCATTGATAGAGCGCGTCGCCATTGACGTTGTTCACGAGGATGTCGAGGCGATCGATGCCTTGGAAGAGGCGCGCGACCTCTTCGACGATCGTGTGATCGGTGGGAACGGCGATGCCTTTTCCGCCCCGAGCGGTGACCATCCTGGCGGTCTCTTCGAGCGCCGCCGCGCTTCGCGCCGTGCAGTAGACGGTGGCTCCCGCCTCGCCGAGCATGCAGGCGATTCCGCGGCCGGCTCCGCGAGCCGAACCAGCGACCAGGGCGACCTTACCTTTCAATGTTTTCATGCGGATACAATGAAGCCGGATTTATGACATCATGTGTCATATATTCGTTGTTCGTTGGTCGTTGTTCGTTGTTCGTGGTTCGTGGTTCGTGGTTCGTGGTTCGAACAACGAACAACGAACAACGAACAACGAACAACGAACAACGATCAACGCTAATGCGCGCCGACCGCCTGCTCTCGATCCTTTTGCAGCTGCAGATGCACGGCCGTTTGACGACGCGCGACCTGGCGAAGCGGCTCGAGGTCAACGAGCGCACGATTCATCGCGACATGACCGCGTTAGGCGCGGCCGGCGTGCCGGTTTTCGCCGAACGCGGCGCGCGCGGCGGCTGGCGGCTGATGGACGGCTACCGCGCGAACCTCACCGGCCTAACAGACGCGGAATTGCAAGCGCTCTTCGTCACCCGTCCGGAAAAACTCCTCGCCGATCTGCATCTGATTCTGCCGAAGAAAACGCCGCAGCTCGCGCGCGAGCGCATTTACATCGACATCACCGGATGGAATCGCTCGAACGATCCGGTGCCGCATCTTCCGGCGCTGCAGGACGCGGTGTGGCGCGATCGCAAGCTGCGCATTTTGTACGGCGACGCCGGCTCCCCTTCCGAGCGCCTCCTCGACCCCCTCGGCCTCGTCGCGAAGGGAAGCGTTTGGTATCTCGTCGCGCGAGTGGGCGAAGACATTCGCAGCTATCGCGTGTCGCGCGTGCGCGAGGCCAAGGTCCTCGACGAAGCTTTTGTTAGGCCGCAGTTCGATCTCGAAGGCTTCTGGAAACATTCGGAGGCGACGTTCAAGGAGCGATTGCCGCGATTCGAAGTCGTCGTCCGGACATCAGCGATCCATTGGCTGCGCACGATGATGCGCTACGGCGGAATCGACGCGATCGACGGCGACGTCGTGCGCTTGCATTTCGATGCGGCCGAGGTGGCGAAGACCGTGTTGTTAGGCCTCGGCGATCAGGTGGAGATTCTCGAGCCCGAGTCGCTGCGCGATGCGGTGGTCGAATCGGCGCGCAACATCGTCAGCCGCAGCAAATCGAGCGCGAACTGAGAGGCGAACCACTTGAACATCGTCCGCGACATCGGCCAGAACAGCTTGCGGTGCTCGTAGTGCTCGCGATCAGCGACGGCGATGTGCACCGTGCCGACGGGCTTCGCTTCCGATCCGCCGCCCGGACCGGCGATGCCGGTGACGCCGATACCGTACGTCGTATGGAAGCGCCGCCTAACACCCTTCGCCAGATCGACCGCGACCTGCTCCGACACTTCGCCGAACTCCTGAATCAGTGCGGGATCGACGCCGGCGAGAAACATCTTCGCGTCGCCGGTGTACACCACCGCGCCGCCCATGAAGTACGCCGAGCTGCCTGCGACATCGGTGATGCGCGACGAAATCAATCCGCCGGTGCACGACTCCGCCACCGACACCGTCGCTTTGCGCTGGATCAGCATGCGTCCGATCACCGCCTCGAGCGTGTCGCTGTCGAAGCCGTAAATTTTGTCACCAAATATCGTTAATAATTCTTTCTCGCGATCGGCGATTGCCGATTGCGATTCCGCGGCGAGATGCAGCTCGATCTGCGCGCCGCTCGCGAGGATGGTCAGCGGCTCGTGGTTATGCGCTTCGTAGTACGGCTTGAGCCACTCCTCGACCGCCGATTCTGTTAGGCCGGCAATTTTGAGCACGCGCCGATGCAGCTTCCGCTCGCCGATCTCCTCGCGCATCCACGGCGTGAGATACGTCTCAATCATCCATTCGATCTCGTGCGGCACGCCGGGAAAAACCCAAACGTGTTTGCCTTCGACCTGCAAATGAAAACCGGGCGCGGTGCCGCGCTCGTTCGTTAGCGTCGTCTGGCCGGCGAAGACCATCGCCTGCCGCTTGTTGACCTCCGGCATTTTGTAGCCGCGCGCGGCGAAGCGCTTCTCGATGCGATCGACGATCGCTTGATCGAGCTCCATCTTCAGACCGAATACTTTCGCCAGTGCCTCGCGTGTTAGGTCGTCTTCCGTGGGACCGAGGCCGCCGCTGGTGACGAGGAGGTCAGAGCGGTCGATGCAGTGGCGGATCTCGTCCGCAAGATCGTCGAGGCGGTCGCCGATCACACTCTTGCGCGCGAGCGTGACGCCGAAGTCTTCGAGCGCCGATGTGACTTTCAGCGAATTCGTATCGACGCGCGTCGGGCCAAGCATTTCCGAGCCGACGGCGATGATTGACGCGTTCATGCGATCTGCTCGCGCTCCTGCGCCAGCGCTTCCCATTTTTTCGTGAGCAGATCGATCATCGCTTTGAGGTCAGCATTCTGCGCCTGAATCTTCTTCATGCGTTCGCCGTCGCGATAGACCTCTTCGTTGGTCATGAGCTGATCGTTGCGCTCGCGCTCGCGCTCAGCCGATGCGATGCGCTCCTCGAGCGCCGCGATTTCCTCGTCGATTTTCTTGAGGCGGCGATCGGGCTTCTTTTTCGCTTTTGGTGGAGGACTGGCAATCTTGCCTGTCTGGACGGGCGGGACAGGCAGGATTGCCTGTCCTCCACTTTTCGGCACGGCGGCACCGGCTTTCATCTTCTCCGCTAGATCGCTGTAGTTCCCCGCATAAACCTCGGCTGCGCCGTCCTCAACCAGAACGATGTTCTCCGCGACGCGATCGATGAAATACCGATCGTGCGACACGACCACCAGCGCGCCGGTGAATTCCTCGAGCGCTTCTTCCAGCGCCTCGCGCGTGTAGACATCGAGGTGATTCGTCGGCTCATCGAGCAGCATCACATTGCCGCCGACGTACATGATCTTCGCGAGCGCGAGCCGTCCGCGCTCGCCGCCGGAGAGATCGCGCGTTTTCTTGAAGACGTCGTCGTCGAAAAAAGAAAACTGCGCGAGATAGTTGCGCACCTGCAGCTCGGTCTGCGAATGATCGAGATTCCAGACCTCGTCGATGACGCGGCCTTGCGGATCGAGATCGCCTAACGTCTGATCGTAGTACCCGACGCGCACGTTGTGTCCGTACGCGATGTTGCCGGCGAGCGGCTGCAATCGGCCGGCGAACGTTTTGAGCAGCGTCGATTTGCCCGATCCGTTCGGACCCATGATCGCGTAACGCTCGCCGCGGCGAATCGTGATCGAGAAGTTGTTGACGACCGGCTTCTCATCGTAGCCAGCGGTGATGCGCTCCGCTGTCAGCGCCACCGCGCCCGATCGCGCACCGGCATCGAGCCGGAAATTGGCGAACGTCTCGTCGGTGTCCGGCCGTTCCGCTTCGTCGAGCTTCGCCAGCATCTTGCGCCGCGACTTCGCCTGTTTCGTTTTCTGTCCGGCGATGTTGCGGCGGATGAACTCCTGCGTTTTGTCGATGAACTCCTGCTGCCGCTCGTAATCGGTCGCCATTTTCTCCATGCGCTCTTCGCGCAGCTGGAGGAATCGCTCGTAGTTGCCGTTGTACTCGATCAGTTTTCCGTGCGCGAGCTCGACGATCTTCTCGATCGTGCGATTGAGAAAGGTGCGGTCGTGCGAGATCAACAGAAAGCTGCCTTTGAAGTCCTGCAGAAATTCTTCGAGAAACTCGATGCCGTTCAGGTCGAGATGATTCGTCGGTTCGTCGAGCAGCAGCAGATCGACTTTCGTCAGCAGCACGCGCGCGAGCATCGCCCGGTTCTGCTGGCCGCCGCTGAATTCGTGGATCGGCCGCTGCCAATCGTCCTTCTGGAATCCGACGCCGGTCAGCACGCGCTCCACTTCGGCGTGCAATTTATAGCCGTCGGCGTGCTCGAAATCGTGCTGCAACGCGGCGTATTTTTCGAGCAGCTTCTCGTGATTCGTCGACGGATCGGCGAGATCGTGCTCGATCGCGCGCATCTTCCGCTCGATGTCCAGCACATCGGCGAACGCGGTCTCGACGTAATCGAAGAGCGACATGCCCGGCTCGGCATCGAGATGCTGACTGACGTGACCGATCGTCAGGCCCGACGCGCGAATGATTTGGCCGCGGTCCGGCTCTTCCTGCTTGAGCAGCAGCTTGAACAGCGTCGTTTTTCCGGCGCCGTTGCGTCCGACGAGCCCGACCTTCTCGCCCGGGTTGTGCTGCCACGTCACGCCGCGCAGGATGTCGTGCGGGCCGTACGATTTCTCGATGTCTTCGAAGCGGTAGAGCATCGCTCTGCTAACCTACAGCTATGCGTCTGGCAGTCAACATCGATCACATCGCGACTATTCGCGAGGCGCGCAAGAGCGACGAGCCCGATCCCGTCGCGGCGGCCGTGCTTTGCGAGCTCGCCGGAGCGCAGGGCATCACGGTGCATCTGCGCGGCGACCGGCGCCACATCCAGGACCGTGACGTGGAGCGCTTGCGCGCGACGGTGTCGACGCACCTCAACGTCGAAATGTCGGCGACGCCGGAGATGGTGCGCGTCGCGCAGACGATCAAGCCGCATCAGGTGACGCTCGTCCCCGAACGGCGCGATGAGCTCACGACCGAGGGCGGGCTGGATGTCGTGCTGCATGCGGGAAATCTCGACAAAGTCGTGCATCAGCTGATCGAGTCGCAGATCGACGTCTCGATCTTCGTCGATCCCGATCTCGAGCAGATCCGGCAGTGCCAGAAAATCCGCGCGCCGAAAATCGAGATCAACACCGGCAAGTTCACCGAAGCGTGGATCCGCGGCACATGGACGAACGAGCTGGAGAAGGTCAACACGGCGGCGAAAGCGGCGCGGAAGATGGGACTCGTCGTGCTCGCAGGTCACGGCCTCAATTACCGCAACATCGACGCGATCGCAGTGAATGAAGACATCGAGGAGCTGAACATTGGCCACTCGATCGTTGCGCGCGCTGCGCTCGTGGGACTCGAATCGGCTGTGCGCGAGATGATCGCCTTGATGCGCAGTCCGCGAAGACTGCCGTCAAGCCCGCGCGCGTAACGAACGGAACGCCGGCATCTTGCCGGCAGGTGCGCCGGCATCCGTGCCGGCGCGAGCTGGAAGCTCGCGCACCTGCCGGCTGGAAGCCGGCGTTCCTAGGCGCCCGCCGAGCGCAACTCCGCGAGCCGCCGGCGAATCAACGTGCGCGCGGCGACCGAGTGCATCGAGAAGCGCTCCTCCTCATACAACCCGATGAGCGGCCGCAGCGCCTCCGCCACATCCGGCTCTTTCACGCGCAGCTCGTCGAGCGCTTCTTCCATCGTCATCGCCGGACCGACTTCGATGCCGCGCGTTCGCAGATGCTCGCGCAGCAGATCGAACGCCGGCCGCTGCAGATTCGCAAACCAGACGGTGATCAGCGCCAGCAGCGCGAAGAGAACTCCGCTGATGATCGCCTGCGGCTTGAGCAGATTGAATGCGGCGTCGCGCGTGGTCGTACTGAGGCCGGCCATGAACTGGCGGCTCCGGGTGATCAGCTCCGCGGCGAGCGCGATCTGATCGGCGAGGCCGAACGTCAGGATGTAGCGGTCCCAGAAATAGTTGATCGAGTCGCTGATCGCCGACGCGTACGCGCCTAACAATCCGCTTTGCGCGTTGCCGGGGCGCAGCTCTGCCGGAGTCGGATCGAACGTGCGCCAGCCGTTTCCGTCGAACGCTTCGACCCACGCGTGCGCGTCTTCCTTCCTGACAACGAAGTAGCCGGTGAGCGGATTGAGCTTGCCGCCGTAGAAGCCGCCGCAGATTCGCGCCGGAACATCGAGCGCGGTCAGCAGCGCGACCATTCCGGCCGCGAAGTACTCGCAATGCCCGCGATGCTCGCGCAGCAGAAACTGATCGACGTTCATTCTCCGTCCGATCTTCGCGGGATCGGGAACGTATTGAAAATGCGTCGACAGATAGTTCTCGATCTTCGTGGCCTGGGCCATCGGATCGGTCTGAGCGCCGACGATTTGCTGCGCCATCGCGCGCACTTCCGGCGTCACGGGATAATTCGCGACAGGAATGCGCCGCACGCTGAGCGGCATCGTCGCGCGCGCCATGCGCACGTCATAGCTGATGACCTCACTGCGCGACTGCCACGCGGTGTACACGTCGTGCGTCGGATACTCGAAGACCTGCGGCACGCCGATCACTTCGTACGTGCCGACCGGCAGAAACAGCCGCGTGCCGATCAGGAAGCGCTGCTGTACGCTCGCGCGCCGCGTGAATCCCGACGGACGCGCGACCTCGGTCGTTCCGTTTCGCGTGTCGAGCGGGATGAAATCGCGGCGGCCCTGCAGCCACACGTTGTTGCTGAATCGCTCGTAGATCGCGCCGCGCAAACGGAGCGGCGTGAAGAACGGAATCGCCTCGGGCCCCATCCACACGCGGCTGATGACCGTCGCGTCGTTACTGATCGAGCGCTGATCGTTGAAGTTGATCGAGTCGCTGAGTCCCGTCGAATTTCTGTCGGCGCCGCTCGCGATTCCCGGCACGATCGGATTGCGCACACGCGGCAGCAGCGGAAAGAGCAGCATGCCGACGCACGTCGTGCCGACGACGTAAAACCCGGCCGCGCGCGTCGACGACGGCTCGGGCGGCGCGGTCTCCGTGATGCGCGCCGCTTTCACGCTCTCCTCGTAGCTGAGATGAATCAACTGCCGGAAAAGCAGGAACGAGAACGCGATCACGAACGGCACGACGGCGATGTGCGTCGACGTCGCCACGCTCGCCACGAAAATTAGCGCCGCCGTGAGCAGTCGCTGCGGCTTGTTGCGCCGGCTGACGGGCTCCATCGGCTGATACGCGGCGATGAACAGCACCAGATGCGTCGATGCGGAGATCGCGCTGCGGGAAATCGCCGCGGCATCGACGATGTAGAAAATCACGTACGCGATGCCGATGCCTCTCATGACCGTCAGCGGAACGAAATCGGGACGCCGTCCGAGGAAAACGCGGACGACGACGAGGGCCATGACGACGTGAAAGATCGCCAGCGGAACGATCGAAATCACCGCCGTTCCGTAAAGCGGAATCGCGGCGAACATCGTCAGCAGGATCAGCTCGATCTCACGCGCTCGCGCGCTCATCGGCCCTCCGGACGTAAAAAACAACGGCGTTGCGATCGACTGCGAGCGAGATCGGACTGTGCAGCGGATCGACGAGCGCCAGCGCGCGGAACAGCGCGGGCGACGCGTCGCCGCCTTTCGAGCGCACGCGCGCTTTCGGCATCGTCAGCATCACATCGAGCCCGCGCTTCAGCGCGTCAAAGATGAATGTCGCCGTTTCGCTGACCATGTATTCGAAGTCTTCGTCGGTCGTGTCGCGCGGTTTGTACGGATCGACGACGACCACCACCGCGCGCGCCGCTTCGGTCTCGGTCTGCTTCACGATGAAGCGGCCGAGGCTCGCGGATTTTTTCCAGAAGATCATGCGGTAGGAATCGCCGCGGACGTATTCGCGGAATGAATGGATGTCGGGGCCGATGCCCACGCGATCCGATGCGTAGTTCTCGCCGGCGATCGGGCGGTATTGATCGCGCGACGTGTCCTCGCTCAGCAGTCGCGGATAGACGACGACCTCGCCGGAGATCCGCGCCCGGCGCTTCTTGCAGAAGAAGCCGAAAGGATATCTTGTATATAAATCTATACTGTTTAATTGTACGATTCCGCGGCGGCGGAACAGGAACTCCGCGGTCGTGCGGATTTCCTTACGCTTCTCCAGCAGCGGGATAAACAGCGGAATGGCGATCTCCGGCGATGTCACGATCAGATCGCGCACGTTCCAGATCGTCGAGCGGTTGGCGATTTTCAGCGTGCCCTCCGCCGGCCGCCCGGCCCACGCTTCGCGCACGCTCTCGAACGTCACTTCGATCCGCTGCAGTCCGGTCTTCGACGCGACACCCGACAGCAACAGACAACCGAGCATGAACGACAGGCCGATGTACAGCGCGTTGTTGCCGGTGTTGATCGCCGCGAATCCGATCACCACGGTGAAGACCACAAATGACACGCCGACCTTTGTTAGGCGGACGACGCCCTCGAATTGAAAGGAGCGCTCGGTGTGGGGAATCGCGGTCATGGTTGCCGGTTGCCGGTTTCCCGTTGCCGCTTTCCGGTTGCCGGTTGCCGGGACTGCATGGGTAACCGGTAACCGGTAACCGGTAACCGGTTCACCTCGGCACGGGAATCTCCGTCAAAAGTCTTGCGATGAACTTCTGCTCCGGCGTCGAATCGCCGCGCAATCCGCGGCGGTCTTTCATCAGGATGCGGTGCGACAACACCGGTCCCGCGAGCCGCTTGATGTCCTCGGGAATGACGAAATCGCGGCCGCTGACCATTGCCAGCGACTGACACGATTTGAAAAACACGAGAGCCCCGCGCGTCGAAACGCCGATCGCCACCTCGGGATGATTGCGCGTCGTGTGCACGATGTGCATCAGGTAATCGACGAGCGCCTCGTTGACGTGGATCGTCGCGACGCGATCCTGCAGCTCGCCAATCTCCTGCGAATCGAGCACCGAATCGAGATGATCGAGCTCCTGCTGGGCGCCGCCCGCGCGAAGCAGCTTCTTTTCATCCGTCGTGTTCGGATAGCCGATCGTCAGCTTCATCAGGAAGCGATCGAGCTGCGATTCGGGAAGCGGAAACGTTCCGACATGCTCGACGGGATTTTGCGTGGCGATCACGAGGAACGGCTCGGGCAGCGGCAAGCGCCGCTTCTCGATGCTGATCATGCCTTCGCTCATCGCTTCGAGCAGCGCCGACTGCGATTTCGGAGTCGCGCGATTGATCTCGTCGGCGAGCAAGACGTTCGTGAAAATCGGACCGGAGACGAATTCGAATTCCTGCGCTTCCTGATTGAAGATCGTGACGCCGACGATGTCCGCCGGCAGAAGATCGCTCGTGAACTGAATGCGCTGAAACGACAGGCCTAACGAGCGCGCTAGCGCGTGCGCAAGCGTCGTCTTGCCGACGCCGGGAACGTCTTCGAGAAGAATGTGGCCCTTCGACAGCAGCGCGGCAATGCAGAACTGCACCACTTCCGATTTGCCTTTGATGACACGTTCGACGTTCGCCTGCAACTCGGCGATTTTCTCGAAAGTGCGATTGCTCGATATCGGCTGCGTTGTCACGACGAAAAATCAGTGCCCCGTGCCCCGTGCCCCGTGCCCCGTTTCTCCCCGAACGGGGCACGGGGCACGGGGCACTGGGCACTCTTTAATACTTCATTGTTCATTTGATGTTGGTACTTCATTGAGACGTGCATCACTTGGTCATAGTTTTTTGTAATCCGGACCGCCGCCGCCCTCCGGCGGCACCCACGTAATCACTTGGTATGGATCCATGATGTCGCACGTCTTGCAGTGATAGCAATTCGTAAAGTTCAAAAAAGGGATCCGGCCGTGTCCATCCGGGGCGGGTTGCGGCTCGTAGACGTTTGCCGGACAGAAGTGGAAGCACGGGTTGCCGTATTCCTCGGTGCATCGCGAAGCGCAAACGTTCGTGTCAAGAATCAGCAGGTGCGCGGGCTGATTCTCCTCGTGCACCACGCCGCCGTAGTACACGTCCGTGACTTTGTCGAACGTGTAGCTGTTATCGAATTTGATTTTTTCCGGCGCGTGCGGATGTTCGTCGCCGAAGTACCGCTGAATGCGCACCATCCGCTCGTGTCCGGCATGTCCGTCGAGGCGATCCATGATTCCGAAGCCACGACCTCTCGTGACGATGCCCAGCCCCGCATTGAGCATGCCAAGGACAACGCCGTATTCGAATGCTTGATGAAAGTTTCGCTGCAGCCACAGCTCGTCGCGCGCCCATGAATTTTCGAAGAGCGCTTCGAATTCGTGCAGCTGTGATGCGGAGTAGTTCTCATTCGCGAGCGCGTGATACGCCGCTTCCGCCGCCAGCATCCCCGATTTGATGCCGAGGTGAATGCCTTTGAGGCGAGCGCCGTTGAGGTAGCCGGCGGAATCGCCGGCGATCAGAAATCCGTCGCCGTAACTTCGCGGCATCGAAAAATATCCGCCCTCGGGAATCGCTTTGGCGCCGGCGGCGATCATCTTGCCGCCGTCGAGAATCGCGCGGATCGACGGATGGAGTTTGTATCGCTGAAACTCGTGCTGCGGATCGAGCGTCGGATTGCGATAGTCGAGACCGACGACGAGGCCGATGTCGACGATGCGGTCCTTCATGCCGTAAATGAAACCGCCGCCGAATGTTTGCGCGTCGAGCGGCCAGCCCATCGTGTGAATGACGTTGCCGGCCGCGAAGCGATCGTCGGGAAGTTGCCACAGCTCTTTGACGCCGACCGAATAGACCTGCGGATTTTTTCCAGCGTACAGATCGAAAATCTCCGCGAGCTGTTTCGTGAGTGTGCCGCGCGGGCCTTCGGCGAGGATCGTGATCTTCGCGCGCACATCGACGCCCGGCTCGTAGTTCGGTTTGCGCTGTCCGTTCTTGTCGATGCCTTTGTCGCCGGTGCGCACGCCGACGACGCGTCCGTTCTCGACGAGCACGCGCGACGCGGCGAATTCCGGAAAAACATCGACGCCCTGTGCGGCAACGATCGGCGCGAGCCAGCGCACGAATTCGCCGAGGGAGATGACGTAGTTGCCGTGGTTCTGAAGCGGCGGCGGAAGAATCGGCGCGGCGAACTTCCACTTCTCGCCCATCATCCAGAAGCCGTCGTCAGTGACTGCCGATTCGATCGGGCAGCCGCGCTCGAGCCAGTCCGGCATCAGCTCGGCGATGCCGCGCGGATCCATCACCGCGCCGGAGATCGCGTGAGAGCCGATCTCTTTTCCTTTTTCCAGAACGGCGATGGAGATCGGATCGATTTTCTTTTCCGACGTTTCGTTGTGCGCCTTGATGAGGCGCGCGAGCTGGTAGGCCGCCGCGAGTCCGGCCGGACCGGCGCCGACGATGACCACATCGACATCGAGGGTTTCCCGTTGAGCTCCCGGAAGTTCCGCCATCGCGCGGCATTGTAAACTCGACGAATACGCGGCCGTAAACATTAGACAGATGAACGTGTCGAAACGACGTGCGCTGGGACTCGCCGCCGCTGTTGCGGTGCTGATCGTCATCGCCGGATACACGACGTGGCGTATGGACATCGTGTCGCGACGCGGCTGGGCGGGGTTCAGCTATCTGCCGCCGGTCGGCAAACGAAATACGGAATTTGCCGGGCTGAGTCCGGGCTCCGTCGTGTCGATTTATCCGGGCAGCCCCGCGGCTCGCGCGGGAATCGAGAGCACCGACGTCATCGTCGGACTCAACGGCATTCCGGCGTCGGAGATGAAGCGACTCAATCCAATCGATGCGTCGGTTAGGAGCGGAAATGTCGTGCGATACAACGTCCTGCGAGGCGGCAAGCCGCTCGACGTCGACGTACGGTTTGCTTCGCCGCTCGCGACGCCGATCTTCGCTGCGTCGTTCGTCACGTCCGCGATCGTGTCGTTTCTCTACCTCGTGATCGGCACGTTTGTGTTCTGGCGGCGGCCGGCCGATTCGCGCGCGGTGATTTTTTTCCTGATGACGCTGGTCGCGACGGTCACCTTCGCGAATACCGCGTTGATGCAGGTCGAAGGTTCGAACATGCGCGGCATCTCCGCGGCCGACCAATCGTTCACGAGCGTCTGGCATCTCATCATTCTCGGCACGACGGCTCTTTTCTTCGCGCCGCTGCTGCTGCACCTGTCGCTGATTTTTCCGCGCAACCGGCCGGTCATCGAGCGCCGTCCGAAGATCTTCGTTTGGATTTACGGCTATCCGGCGGTGACCTGCGTCTATGCCGGCGTGCTTCTCGGCTTGGTCACCGGGTTACTTCACTCCACGCAGGAGGATCGGACTGCGATCATTGCCGGCAGCTTCATCGCCGCGACGACCCTCGTATCGGTCGTGGGTCTGATCGTGAGCATGGTCCGCCGCGGATTCCGCGAAGGCGTGCTGAATGCGCCGGCCGCGGCGATCCTTTTCGCCGTCTCGCTGTATGCAGTTTCGATTTCGGCGGCGACATGGATCAGCGCGCACGTGAAATCACCCGCGCCGATGTTCCTCGGCATGCTGCTGCTCGTGTTCATCGGGATCGCGACGTTCGCCGCATATCCGGTGGCAACATTCGTCGCGCTCTTCCGCAGCTATCGCGAGAGCGGCGTCGAAGAGCGGCGGCAGGCGAAGTGGCCGATTTGGGCGACGATGCTCGCGGTGACCGGCAAAGTGGTGCTATCGCTCGCCGGCTTCGGAATCGTTTTCTTCTCCGCGTTCGCTCACCGCAGCTTTCCTGCGATCGTTCAAGGTTTTCCGGACATCCTCGGCAAGCTGCTGTTTCTGCTGATTCCGCTCGCGTTCGCGTTTGCGATTCTGAAGTACCGGCTGATGAACATCGACGTCATCATCCGCCGGACGGTCCTCTACTCGATCCTGACGTTCGTCGTGTTCGCGCTGTACGCCGTCGTCGTCGCCGGCATCGGAACGGCGCTGGTGAAACTCGCCGGCCTAACCAATTCGACCGTGCTCGTCGCGTCGACGGTCATCGTGGCGATCGCTGCGGTGCCGATCCGCAATCGTTTGCAGGGCCTCGTCGATCGCAATCTCTTTCGCGAGAAGCGCGATGCCGCGCTCGCGCTGCGCAACATCGGCAATGCGATCGGCGGAAGCAGCGTCGAAGAATTCATGCGCTACTGCTGCGAACAGATTCAGCAGATGCTTCAAAACCGATTCGTGGTCCTCGCTGTTAGGCGCGACCAGGAATTCGTCGCGGCAGCGAAAGTCGGCGTCGCGGATGAGGTCATCGGGCGCGTTCGCGGCGAGAGCGAGCTCCGGAAACTCGGAGCAACCTTGATTGTGCCCGTACGAACCGTCGCCTTGCTGGCCCTCGGATCGAAATTATCGGACGAAGAATTCAGCCCCGACGATCGCGAGTTTCTCGACGCGGCGGCGGCGCAGATCGCCATCGGGCTGGAAAACGTGCGGCTGCGCGTCGAAGAAGCGGACTTCGAACAAGCGCGGCAGATGCAGCAGATTCTGCTGCCGAAGCAATTCCCGCAGCTGAACGGATTCGAGATCAGCGGGATGTGGCAACCCGCGCGCAGCGTCGGCGGCGATTACTTCGACACGCTCGCGTTAGGCGCGAGTCAGGCCGCGATCTGCATCGGCGACGTTGCCGGCAAAGGAATGCCCGCCGCGCTGCTGATGGCGAATCTGCAGGCGGCGGTAAAAGCGACCGCGTCGGCATCGACCGAGCCGGCGATGGTGTGCGAGCGCATCAAGCAGATCGTCGGCGGCAATCTGCAGGGCGGGAAGTTCATCTCGTTTTTCTACGGCGTTCTCGACGCCGCATCGCACGCGTTCAAGTACAGCAACGCCGGCCACAATCCGCCGATCCTCGTCCGCGGGAACGGCGAGGTCGAGCGGCTCGACCGCGGCGGCCCGGCGATCTGCCGCCTCTTTCGCGACATCCCGCAGGAGCAGGGCTCAACGCCGCTCGCGCCCGGCGATCGCATCGTGCTGTTTACGGACGGCGCGACCGAAGCGCGGCGCGGCGAAGAAGATTTCGGCGACGATCGCCTCATTCAATTGATCCTCGCGCATCCGCATCTGCACGCGCAGGAGCTTCAGGAGCGCATCATGCGCGAGCTCCGCGATTTCACCGGCGGCGATTTCGGCGACGACGTTACGCTCGTCGTGATCGCTGCGGCGGCGTCGTCGGAAACTCGATGATCTCCGCGAGCAACTCCGGCGTCACGTTGCGCGGCCGGTGCGGATAGCGCAACCGCGCCGCGGCGAATCCGCCGATGAATCCGAAGAAGTGGCCGGACCACGACACCGACTCTTCCGGAATCAGCGACCACGTCATCGCGCTGCCGTAGGCGATCGCAACGATCAGCGCGATCACCGCGGAGCTGATCTTCCGGTCGAACGCCGTGCGAAAGACGAGATAGCCGAAGAATCCAAAAACGATTCCGCTCGCGCCGACGTGCTGCGCGTCGCCCTCGCCGAAGAGCCACGTTCCGAAGCCGCCGACGAAAGTCGACACGAAGACGACGAAAAGAAAATCGAATGTTCCGCGCGCGAGAATCAGGACGCCGAGAACCAAAAGCGGAAACGTGTTCGAGATGAGGTGGTCCCAATCGACGTGGATGAACGGCGCGATCGGAATGCTGTACAGACCACTAATCGTGCGCGGAACAACTCCAACGCCCGCCGACGACATTTGACCTGGAATGAGCGTGTCGATCGCGCGGACGACCCACATCAGTCCGACGAACACAGACAAAACGATCCCGCGATTGCGAAGGCTGTCGTTTGTCATGTCAGTAGTTGACGGTGACGAGCACCGTGTCGTTGTAGCCGCCTGCCGGAATGTCCTGACCCGCGGGAACGCGGCCGTATGCGATGAAACCGTTGTTGATCGGAATCGTTTTCGACGTCGATGTGCCGCTGTTCGTGTTCGTCGAGTTCCACACGATCGTCCGTGCGGCGTCTTTGTAGATCTCGTAATTCATGAAATTCGCCGCGCCGGAAAGCATGCGGCGCGTCGTGCCGGTGAAGTGGCTGCCGAGGTCGAGCGAGATCGTCGCGAGCGTGCCGGTGGTGCAGTACACGTTCACGGTTCCGGTCGAATCGAGGGGCGTCGCTGCGTTTGTGACGACCGGATCGTACGCACCGAATGTGATCGACACCGTCGACACGGTGCACTCGGCACTGATTGTCGCGGTGATCGTGATCGGCTGCGTCAAACTGCCGCTTCCCCAATTCACGATCATGTTGACCGTATCTGTATAAACGCCCGGCGCGACGTTCAAGCCGGCGGGGATCGTTGCGTAGATCGTTGCCAATCCGGTCGCGGGATAGTCCTTTTGTCCCGGAGTCGCAACGAACGTGACGTACTGCGTGCCGGATGTTCCGTCGCCCCAGATGATCGTGTTCGCCGCATCCATGTAGAGGTTGTAGTTCATCCTGTTTCCGCCGCTGGCCATCTGGCGGGAATTGAACGTGCCGGAGCCGCCGGTGGTGATCGTGATCAGCGCCGTCGCAGGCGGCGTGCAGTTGACCGAGAACGCCGACGTCGACGTGACCGCCGTCGTGCTGAATGCGGAGTACGTCCCGAAGTTGATGTTAGACGGCACGGTGTTCCAGCTGCAGTTGACCGCCTTCGCGGCGACGGGCGCCAGCAGAAGAGCAAGGACGACGACGATTCGTTTCATGGCGTACACGTTTTCTGGCCGAGTTTTACGACCGGGTCATTGCCGGCGGGAATCTCGAGCCGGAAGCGGCACGTGCCGTCGTGATACTCAACGGACGCCTCGTACGATCCGGACGGAAGATTCTCGAAGTAAAACTCTCCTCCTCGGCCGAGGGGAGACTCGTAGGTTTTTCCAGCAGCGGAGAGCGTGAGCTCACCGAACGTCGGGATTTCAGTGCCGACCCGGATCGATCCGCTGACCGTTCGAATCGCGCGAACGCCAAACGGAACGTACGCGCCGCCGCGATATGGCGGAGCGATCGTCTTCTCCGTCTCCTGAACGTCGTAGTTCATCGGGATGTCGCGATCGTCGATGCTCAAACGATTGCCGTAGTACGCGAGGAGATTGGGAACAAGCACGTCGCCGTTCGAATCGGTGCGGCCGATCAGGTTGTTGCTCGCGTACACCCGAACGCCTTCGACGCCGGGCACGCGCACGAGCGCAAAGCTGTCTTGCACCGGTCGCGCGGGCATCACCGATCCGCTTTCGTAAACGAGACCGCCGGCTGCGGTGATCGTCGGCCGCGTGCTCGCGTGATACGGATCGAAATCGACTTCGTATCGCCCGAAATCCGTTTGGTATTGCAGCGCGCCGCTTCCGGTGTGCGTTCCGCCTTCGGTCATCGCGTTCTGGAATCGATAGCCGAAGCCCGTGCCGACCGGCAGCGTCTTGCTGATGTCGGTGATCGTCGACGTTTTTCCGTCCTGATGATCGACAGTGACGCTCGCCGACGTTGTGCCGCCGAAGAAGTAGCTGAGTCCAGCGAAGACTTGCGGCTTGCGGCCGTTGCCCTGGTTCGCGCTGCCGACCGAGAGAAACAGACTGACGCGACGCGTGACCGGCACGTTCGTCAGCAGCGAGATGCTGTCGGTGTCGACGCTGTCGCGCATGTTCGATTTGTTCCAGAGCAGACTGAAATTCGCTTTCTGCGCGAGAAACGTGACGAAGACGTTCGTGTCGAGCAGTGGACGATCGGCGTCGCGGCGCATCGACACGTTCGCGTAATCGCGGCTGAACGCGCGCGCGAACCCGCCGACGCTCATGCGATGCGCGAGATACTGATAGCCGAAGCTCGCCGCCTCGCCGGCTTTGCCGTGGTCGTCGCTTCCGGCGACGGCCAGATCGATTTCGCCGATTCGCGTGCGCATGCTGACGGTCGGGCCGCCGGAAATGAGATCGCGGGACGCTTCGAATCGTCCGCCGGCCGTTAGCGTGTCTGTTAGGCCGAGACGATGAAACGCCATCAAGGCCGGCGAGCCGTAATCGAAGCTCGAGGTGCCGAAGTTGTCGCGAATGAATCCGGCGGAGTACACGAACTCGCTCAGTCCGCGCTCGAGAACGCCGGTCGAGTAGTAGTACGGCTGATTGATCGTCTGCTCGCGGCCGAACACATCGCGGATCACAATCTGCGCGTTGCCCGCGCCCGAAGCGACCGGAATGTTCGCGAGCTCGAACGGGCCGGGCGGCACTTCCTGCTGCGAGACGAGCGCGCCGTTGACGTACACCTCGACGCGCGACGGAGTCAGCGCCGTGCCACGAAAATTCAGCGGCGGATATCGAACGAAATACGGATCGAGGCCGAAGTTGCGCTGCACTGTTAGGCCGCCGATCAGCGCCGAGCCGCCGAGGAGATCGGTGATGACGCTCGCATCGCCGGCAGTCCAACGACGGAGCTGCTGCCGCTGATCGATCGTGTAGCTGCTCAGCAGGCGGACGAATTGCGCGTTCGTCGTGCGCGCGACGCTGTTGTAAATCAAATCACCGCCGATGCTGGTTCCGCTCTCGGCGAATGCTGATGGATGCGTGCCCGGCGTATCGGTGATCGAGTCTTTCCAGCACATTGGGATCCTAAGCTTAGAATTCCACGTGGACAAGTTGTCG
>JADMIO011260230.1_pt1 | contig 92621 bp, 65 predicted proteins | sample 8958161 | NCBI WGS metagenome assembly JADMIO01 (sample SAMN16585339, study PRJNA669376) | soil metagenome | isolation source: Crop rotation soil | place: USA: Cullars Rotation, Alabama | collected 2011
GCCGCGACTTCAAGTCACGTGAATTCCAAGCTTCGGATCCCACTGTGCTGGAAAGGGGAGCATCGCTCCACTTTTGCGTCGCCGGATCATACACCTCAACAGAAGTCGATCCGCCGGTGGCGCTTTCGCCGCCGCTTACATAAATTTTTCCATTCCACACCGCTGCGGCGTGGCCATGTCGACCAGTCTTCAGATCAGCGCGGCGAGTCCACGCGTTTGTCTTGGGATTAAGCGACATCACATGTTTGCTGCAAACATCTTCAGCCTTACTCGATGTCGGATCAATTCCTCCGACGAGGTAGATTTCATCATTCACAACCACCGCAGCAGTGCGGCTGGGCAAAGCTTCCGACTTGAGCGAAGTCTCCCATTCCTTGGTTTGCAGGTTGAAGACATCAACATTCCGAGCCGGGGCATTCTTGGAGTCGATTCCGCCCAGCAGATACAACTTGTGATCGAGTTCCACCATGGCGCCGAGCGATCGCTCCGTTGGCAGCGCCGGCAACGATTGCCAGGAGTTTTCGTGAGCTTTGGGATTCCACGCATCCAATCGGCTCTGGCTTCCCACGCCAACCGCAAATCCCCCACTGATGAAGATCTGATCGCCAACTGCAACAGCCATCAATCCAGTTCGCCCAGGCGGGCGAGAGGGTGAATCGGCGCCGATCACCGGCATGCAAACGAGTGCAAGGCAGAAGACGAAGAATAGAAAACGACGCGTTGACATGGGTATCAGCCCCAAGGAACCAATCATAGACTTCAAAAGATCACGCGAATCACGGTTTTCAACCGCATTCTTTTATCAGCTTTCACCTGCTCACGATCTCCTGATGCATTTTCTCACTGCCGTTTCAGCACGACGAGCTTCTGCGAAGGCAAATCCATCTGTGCAATACGTTCGCTGCAATAGGAAAGCATGGCCTGCTCGATATCAGCGAACAACCTTGTAAAAAACTCGCGATTCTTCTGATCAAGCTGCGATCCCATGATTCCATTGATGCCGGATCGCACCTTGTGAAATCTGCCGCGCACGCCTTGATCCGGACCGTCGAGTCCCATCGGGTCATTGGCAAAGAATGTCGTGGCTCGGACATCGGCGATCGCCAAGCCTGCCGCCTGAACCGCAGCTGCAAATTCATAACGCGAGCGCACCAGCATCCAATTCGTCCGCACGGTGGTGCGAGGCAGATATTCAGTGGTGATGATTCGTCCCCTCTCGCCGACTAACTTTGCGAGATTATGCAACGCAGCGGCGAATTTTTCCTGTTCGGGAATATGAAACAATACATTGGCGATGTTAATCAGATCAAACGACTTGCCTTGGTGAACTGATTCAACATCAAGTTTCGGATTGGTAATGTCTGCAAGCAGGAAACGCAGCTTCGCCGCATGCGCTTCGCCGCACCATTTTTGCAGCAGGTCAACTGATGCTTGCGTGTAATCGATTCCAACGAGTTCGGCTGGTTTGAATCGTTCAAGGAAGAATCGAATCCATCTTCCTGAGCCGCTGCCGATATCCAGCACGCGTCCGCCGTTTACAGGAATGTTCAAGTCGCGAATAAGCTGTTCGTAAATCGGATACAAGACAGCGTCTTCAATTGGACTTGAATAACTCAAGTGCGAATTGTCTTGCGCTGCATCAGATTTGGATTTCCATTGCTGCTCGTAATGGTTGCGAATATCGTCCTGGGTCAGTGGCATGAATGGTTTATCGGCATGAATGAAGTTGCATTCGCAATTGATTTCATGCAAAGACTTCACGCCCTTGAAACTGTCGGGACCGGGCAGCAGAAACGATCGTTGCCCTGTGTCTTTACCGCATTTGTGATCACATCACGACAAAGAAGGCAACATGCACGAACCAGGCGCCGCCAGCCCAGGAAATCTGGACTGCATTCGGCTGCTTGAAAAACTGATACCGTCTGCGGAACAGCAGCAAGGTGGCGAGCGCACTCAACCAGCCAAAGCCGTCGATCACGTACACCTGCCATGGCGCGCCGCCTGTTGGGCTTATGGACACCATAACCAGCATGCACGTCAGAAAGAATGCAGCAATGCCTGAAAAAATACCGGGGGCAAGAGTGACAATCAGCCAATGAAATTGCGGCCGTCCCAACCCGATGCTCAATCGTAATTCTTCATGACATTCCGGACACACTGGCTGAGTCAGGTTGCGCAGGTTGTAGTCGCAACGCGGACAGTGCACGTTCCGATCGTGCACAAATTCCAAAAGCAATGTGGTTTCATCAACATCGCGCGGTGTTGTTGGGGGAGAAAAAGCTGAATGCGAAGTGGCGGGCATTCTTAAGATGAAAGCAGTTTATTTCTTGCCGATCATTTCTTGCCAAGTGGAAACTGCCATTCTTTACCTGGCGAGTAACCCAGAAGTTCGTACAACTCCTTGCGGGTTTGCATCTCCGGCAAAATTTCGCGCACCGAACCGTGCTCTTTCAGCGATCGCAATCCGCGTTCTACATGCCCCATCGCCAGGCGCATCATGCTCAGTGGATAGATCACCAGTTGATAACCGAGTTCACTGAATCGATTCATGGTGATGTCGGGCGTCTTGCCAAACTCAGTCATGTTCGCCAGCAGAAGTCCGGGCGAGGCCTTGGCGAATTCCGCAAACTCCGCTTCGCTTTCCAAGCCTTCTGGAAAAATCATGTCAGCGCCTGCTTGACGATAAAGGTTGGCGCGATCGATTGCATTTTTCATACCAGCGCCGGGAACCGACCTCGCATCGGTTCGCGCGATAATGATGAAATCGTTGCTCAAACGATGCTGCGCTGCGGCTGCGACTTTCTCAGCCATGTCCGCTGCAGAGATGAGCTCTTTGCCATCAAGGTGTCCGCAACGCTTGGGAAAAACCTGATCTTCAATATGCATGCCCGCAGCGCCGGCTCGTTCGTATTCCACAACCGTGCGAATCACGCACTCCACTTCACCATATCCCGTGTCAGCATCAACGATTGTCGGTAAACCAGACGCGTCGGAAATTTCGCGAATCGTTCGGGCCATTTCCGTGAGCGTGATCAGGCCGATGTCGGGATATCCCGCAACGTTGGCAGTCGCGCCGCCAGAGATGTAGCACGCTTGAAAACCAGCTTTGGCAACCGCTCGCGCCACCAGAGCGTTGAACGCGCCGGGGCACATGACCGTGCCTTGCGACATGAGCGATCGAAGTTGAGAACCAGGATGCCTCGCCATTCAAAGCATCTTACTACGCTGCTATTGCAAATGCGCGCTCACCGATAATCAAACTGGCGCTATTGCTCAACGAGACTGGCGCAGCTTCATCATTCTCATCCGAAGTTGAATTCACCGCAGGCGGGTTCTCCAGCTCAATCACCGTCACCACGATTCGATCTTTCGGTTGGGACGCCGCATCTTCGCCTTGACGAGCGCTGATTCGCACGATTCCGCCAAAGTTGGCCTGGGCCAGCGTGCTGTACAGCATTGGCGGCATGGGTGTTGACTGATCGATCGGCCCGGTGGGCAAACTCTTGCGAACATTCACTTCAACATCGTCATTGGCGACGATCTTCCAGCCGTGTTCGCGATACGCCTTGATCTGCGATTCGATCATCTTCTCAATTTGCGGATCAGCCTTGGCGGGATGATCATTGATTAAAAGATAGGGCAGCGCGGGCGCGGGCGGCACCTGAATTGCCAGCGGGCCGCGACGAGTGCTTGCATCCTGGCGAGTTGAATGAATCAGGATGTTGTTCAGGCTTTGCACGCGCTTGCGCTTGTCTTCGACAGCCTTCACATACAGGATGCCATACGCGTTGCGGGCCTCCAGAACGTCTTCGATCGAATTATCTGCCGGACCCTTGGGATCATCAATCCATTCGCGAACGTCAGGCAGCAGATGAAATTGTTCGGCGCTCTGATCAACAATCACTTCATAACCCCGCTTGCGATGCTTGGCGATTTCGCTTTTCAAAAGCGATTGGAGCCGGGGATCGTTTGGATGAGCGGCATCCAAAACAAGCAGCACGGGTTGTGAAGAGCCGGCGCTTGCCATTTGCGGCGCCAATCGATGCACGGAAACACCAAAGAACGAAACCGCCAGGATCGCGCCGAGGAAAAGCATCGACAAAATACCAATCACAACTGCCGAAGCTGAATTCCTGGCGCGCGGCACTACACGCTTGCGATGAGCCATGGCCTGGTGACGCAGCTCGCGAGCGCGCTGCCGCGCCGCCTTGATTTGCTCTCGAGCCGCACGACGCGCCGTCATCGCGCCCATTCGCGCTTGGTTGTGAATCTCCTGGGCCTTTTGACGAAACTCAAATGATTGCTTTCGAAATGCGCGGGCTGCATCATGCATGTTCGGCGCGTCGGCGCTCGATGCACTTGCGTTTGCATCAACCTGATATTCGCCCGTCCACCAGTTCGTTACCTTGAGTTTGGGTGTGAAGCTTCCTTCATTGGCAACCGTTGAGGCCGCAGCAGCAGGGGCAGCGGCGCTTGCAAAGAATGGCTGCGGTGAGCCAGCGCTTTCTTCAAGGACGGCCGCGCCATCCGCCAACCCGCGCATGGAAGGCAGTTCTGCCGGCTTCACTGCAAACGCATCGCGCGCTGCGGCCACGTAATTCAAATCTGCCAGCATCTGGTCTGCGGTTTCGTATCGCTGGTGATAGTCTGTCATCGCCCTGCGAATAATCCAACGCAATGCTTCGGGGCTGTTGGCAACAAAGCGGCTTAACCCGCCATGTGCGGGGAAAGTGTTTTCGATCATGAAATACAGCACGGCGCCGACCGCGTAGATATCGAACTTCGCGCCATCGACCTGGTGCACTTTCACGCCTCGCAAAGCCTGCCGAACCATTTCAGGATCGCGAAAATATTCCGTGCCATGCGTGGTGAGCGTCATGGCCGACCGCAGTGGCGTGACCAATCCCAAATCAACCAGATGCGCATGGCCATCATGAACGATCACGTTTTCTGGCTTCACATCTTTGTGCCACAATCCGCCCTTGTGATAAGCCGAGAGTGTTGCCAATAGATCGCGAGTGCAGGACATCACGAAGCTCAAGCGGCGCTGATCAAGCCCCTTGTTCGCGCACTCGCCATGCATTTGTCTCGTGAGAATTCCCAGATGATCGCCCGGGTGATAAGGCATTACATAATAAAAGCGATGTTCATCCATGCCATGATCGAGTACGTGGCCAAGCTGCTTGGCGCATTCCAGCGCACGGGATTCGCGCACGATCTGCGGCAGGCTTGAACCTTCCGTGAGCGCGAAGGACTTGATCACCACGCGATCAGGCATTCTTCGGCCAGCAATCAACTTGCGCTGTTTCTCTGGATTGGGTTGCGCAATATATAGCTTCGCGCCAGATCCGCCTGCTCGCATCGATCCCAGAATCGTGTAGCCATCAAATTGTCCTGTGCGTTTACTGGGCGAATCGCCGCCCGGTGCGCCTTGCATCGCTTCAGGCACGCGCTGCTCCAAACCCTCGAGCAACCCGTCAAGCAGAAGAAGCTTCAACGGTCGACGAATCACTGCACGATAAACGCACGCAGCGCCAACCTGGCATTCGCGCTTGACGCCGCCTGCAAAATGCGTCGCGGCGGACCAGCGGCCAATCACGATATTCAGCGGCACCATTGGCAGGAGCACAATCATCGCCAGCAACGAACCGACGAATCGAACGATATCGCTCAGCAAGCCGCCGATGAACTCAAAGATGTGCGTGAAGAACCAGCCGATGCCACGGAAGATGCCGCCGATCGCCAAACCCACGCCACGGAACAAAGGCACCGCGACAAAGACAATCAAAAGAATAAACGCAGTGATCGACGCTGCGACAATCAGCAACGTCATAAGTAAATTCTGCATACCAGATCCCATGGCAACCTCCGAACTAACATTGACTGGATCCACGGATGAACACGGATAAACACGGATGAGGGCAAAGACAATAGAGATGGAAGTCGTTTGTGTTAGTCTTCCTTGTCCCATTTTTTGTTTTTATCTGTGTTCATCCGTGGTTCCATCAAAACGCTTGCGATGCGGCTGTCTCGTCGTCGAGCACCAGCCGCGATTGTTGGTGATATATCTCTCCCAGCGCATCGTCGAATGTTGAATCATCCGGGCCCAATCCCGCGCGTTCGGCTTCAGCGCTTTCATCGGGCGTGAAGCTGTACATCGCAACAGTTTCAGATAAACGCCTGCGAAGCAGATCGCGAACGCGCTGCAGGTGCCGGCTGACAGTTGGCTCGCTGATTCCCAGCTGTTCTGCAACCCCCTTGCCAGGCGTGCCATCAAACACTCGCATGCGGTACACCTGAAATTGCATGAAGTCTGCTTCCGATTCTGTTTTGCGAATTGCTGAATAAACCTTGGCGCGAAAAACATTTTGCTGATAAATGTCATCCGCTTCGACCTTGGCGGCCTGAGTCATGAAGCGTTCATCAAGCTCTGCCGGTTTCTTGCCTGCGCCGCGTTTGAGCGCTTTGCGCCGATCCATTTCATCACCCAACGCGTGCTTGGCGATGGAAAGCAGCCACGTTGAAAACCGCGCGCCGCGACTTGGATCGTAACGATCGATGGAATCTGAAAGCGCCGCGAGTGTTTCTTGCGTAAGGTCGCGAATTGTTTCCACGCCGATGCGGCCCTTGCCCCACTTGGCAAGCTGAGCGCGCAGCACGGGGCCGAAGGTTTCCCATAGTTCAAACCAGGCCGCTTCATCGCGATTGCGAAGGCGCTTGATAAAAGTTGTGGTGAGCGTGTTCATCACAGCCTCATTTCTTGGGACAAAGGGGGGCGGTCATTTCATAAAAACCGCGTCCAAAGCCCAAAATCGGGAATTTCTTCAGCTATCAGTGTACGAGGCTGATCATTTCAATAGATGTCAAAAAGATGCAATTCTCGGACACAAGCCGGGGCAACGCCCCGGGTCGCGCACGATTGCCTTGCAGCGAAGTCTTTTTCAATACGCCTGTGACCCGGGGCGATGCCCCGGCTTGACTTCAAAATCTCAAAAAATATTGAAAATCAAACTTTCTTGTTCCCAATGACCATAGTTGGACAACCCGGAGTCCATTTGCAACATCCGGCAGGGAAATGCAAACCCATTTCAGCCGTACCCAAACGCGGCTGGCATTGAAAGAACGAAAGGAACACCCATGTTTTTCACCCGAACACTGTTGAGATGGGGGCTGATTAGCGGATTGGCGCTCGGAGCCGTCACCCTGCTGGTTGGCCCGGAACGCGTTTCTGCTGGCTTCTCAGTCTTGCGAAGCAAAGCCCAAGGCGTTGTTGACAAATGCGTTGATGACCCCGTGGCGTTGCGAAGGCAGCTGGAAGACCTCGCCAAGCAATACCCCGCACGCATCGCGCAAGTGCGCCGCGAGTTGGCGCAAGTTGAACATCAAATCGGCTTGTTCAACACCGATATCGACAAATCAACGCGCGTCGTTGCCGCGACCACCCAAGACCTTGGTCAATTGAAGACGCTCGTAGCCCGCGCTGAAGAAAGCGCCAAGGAAGCCACTCGCCCCGTTGCCATTCGCTTTGAAGGCGTGAAGTTCAATATCGATGAAGCCTACACCGAAGCCCATCGCATCAATTCCGTGCGCATGACCTATCAAGATCGCCTGGCTTCTGATAAGCAACAGCTTGCGTTCCTCACGCAGCAGAAGGATCGCTTGACTGAAATCTCCACCAAGCTGGAAGCCGAGCACAACACGTTTCAAGCGCAGCTCTGGCAGCTCGATCGTCAGATTGACGCCATCGAACGCAACGAGCGATTGATCGACTTCACCTCGCAGCAGCAGGAAACCCTCGCCAGCTACGAGAAATTCGGCAAGGTTGGCAACCTGAAGCAGATCGAAGGCAAACTCGCCGAACTTCGTGCGGTGCAGGAAGCGCAACTTGAAGCCATGTCCAAGAAGGGCATCAACACCGATTACGAGCGCAAGGCTGAATACGACATGTCAACGGAAGAACTGAGCAAGAATCCGTTTGACAGCATCAATGTTGAACCCGCTCCCACCACAAATGGCGATGAAAAACCAGCAACGCAGATTCAAAAGAACAAGACTCTTGCTTTTGCGGAACCGATTGTGATTGAGTGATTCAAAATTAATATTGAAAGCAATTTCCCCCAAAGCCCACCCATTCCATGGGTGGGCATTTTTCATTTCACGACTATTTCATAAGTAAATGCTTTGCCGTCTTTGCTGCGCAGCCACTTCAGTTGCAGCCCGCGCGGCTTGAGATGATCGGTCGCAATGGCGGGTGGTGTGGGATTTGTCTCTTCCTGCTTTTTTTCGCGCAGCGTTAAGCCAGTCAGCTTGGTCTTGCTGACCACGAACACGGGCTGATCCGATGTCAGATCATCGATCGGGATCTTGAACATCGCATCGTCTTCAGCCTTAAGATTCATTTCAACGCCATGAGTGTTGATGGTGTGAACGAAGTTGATCTTGCGAAGCTCATCGCGAAGCGCATCAAGCGTTTCGGGATTGATGCCCTGGCGGTTCAACTCCATTGCGCCTTCAGCCAGGAACTCCATTCGCTCCAGCGCGGTCACAAACGCGCTGGGCTTGGCCGCTTGTGCATATTGCTTCCAGACTTTTTCAAATGCAGCAATATCATTGCCGAACGATCGCACAAACGCTTCACGCGATGGCAAGCCGCTGTTGATGTGTTTCAGATAGGTTTCAAATGCATTGACGTACTTGCCGTTATCGCCATACACCAGGAAGTGAACCATCGACCACGCCTGGTTGTAGTTGATTGCCGCTGAGCCATCTTGAAGCGCCGCGCCCCATTGCTGGTGCGTGAAGGTCAGCATTTTTTCAAACGGCACATACTTGTTCAATTCGATCGCCTGCTTGATCGAATCCAGGACGCGGGGAGTGGACTGGCCGATCACCAGCGTATTGCCAACAATCACCGCTTCGCCAAAGAATTCCGCAAGGCCTTCATTGACCCAGATCGGCAAGTCATCGCCAAAGCGGCTGTAAGCAAATTGGTGAAAGCCTTCGTGTTGAATGACATGCTCGATTCTTCTGCGTGGCAGATCTCCGATCCAAAAGGCGAGAGCCGTGCCGCTTTGATTCACGAAGAACAGCCCGCCCGTGCCCGCAGGATTGACGCCAAAGCGCGCCCGCAGCGTCAGCATGTAATCCTGACGATCTTTGAAAATGAGCACGTTCAACTTTTCCTGCACGCGCACCGGAAGCGAAGCCAAGCGCTTGGAGTATTCCTCGTACATGATGTTCATGTGCCTGGCCAGTGAGTTGGCTTCATCCGCAGAAAGATCGGTCTTCACCCAATAGTGGCCACACTTGGCTTCAGCCGAGCGATCCCACCAGGAAAGCTGCGCTTGTCGGTTTTGTGCGTGTGAGATTGACGGAAGGAAATTCACCGCAGAGACGCAGAGGACGCAGAGAAGAAACAGATTGGCCATGCAATGTGTGCAGACCGGCGCCACGACTCGCCGCATCGTTCGCGCCACGTGAATGATCGCGGAGAGTCGTGCGGGTTGGACAGTTGCTTCTTGGTCAGCACGACCCTCCATGATTTGGTTTTTGTGAAGCAAATCATGGCGAGTCGCGGCACCGTCGTTCTGTTGCGCGAATGACTTGGCCATGGCAACTAAATTATCCGATCACCTCGTTGGCTCCAACTTGGACTTCATTAAAACAAAAAGAACGGCCTGAAGGGGTTGTCACCCGTTCAGGCCGTGTGGGGGAAGAGGAGAAAGGACATCACAATCGACGCGGCACGTCGATGCCTGCATCAACTGTGAATCCACTATTCCTTACGCACCGCCAGGCCCGCTTGTTGCAGTTGCTCATCAGAAAATTGCTCAATGCCTTCAGAATCAGACACAACAATGGCGTGCGTTTCGTCGGCCATCACGACGATATTCGGGCTGGCCGCCAAGGCCTTGGCCAGCTGCGGGCGCAGTTCAGTTAATTTGAAATGCGCATCGGAACCAAACTTCACTTTGGTGATTGTGGATTTTTCATCGAACGATTCATCAACCAGGAATTGGCCGATACGGTTGTACCAGCGGTCTTCGATTTTTCGCCGCGCAAGCTGAGCCTGGTTGAGCCGACCCGCACTGTCGGCCGCTTTTGATTCGCGCAACTGGCCGTTGAGCTTGGCAAGTGCGGTGGCGTCTTTGCCAGCCGACTCGGTAACCGCTTGGCCACCCTGCTGATATGGCAATTCAAGATCATCGCCATCGGCCGGAGAATCGGTTACGCCGATACCAGATCCGCTTAAGGCGCGGCGTTGCTGCTGATCTGATGAATTGGACTTGAAGCGTCCGCCGCCGCCCCCGCCGCCACCTCCGCCAGTCGCACTGCCGGGCGCCGGCGGCAAAGACCAGTTGCCATCGCCGCCTCGCATTCTTCGCGCCAACTCCGGTTGCCTTTCCGGATTCACCAGCCAACTCGAATATGGAGTTTGAATTCCATATTCCTGACTCAACGCAACCACTTCCTGCACCATCTCAGGCTTTTCACCATGCGCTCTGATTTGATCGATGATGAACGAAATCTTGCGGCCTGCCCAAATCGAAGGCACATACTTGGCCTCGGCCACATTGTTGAAAGAAACATTCCGCCAAACGAATTCCAATTGCTGCCCATTGCGCATCGCGGTGAGTTTCACCGGACCGCTTTGTGGCGTTTCGAACTTGCCCGCAAGAATCAGTTGCTGGCCGTGATATAAGTCGCCAAGCGATGCGGGAAATTTGTCGCTCGCATCGATTTCAGGCAGCGTCAATTTCAAGTTGGTCAATACGGGCTGGCTGATGACACTGAAGAAATCACCTAGCACCAGTTCAAGATTTTCGCCCGGCTGAACGTAAGTCGGCTTGCCGCTGAAATTGGTTGCCAGTTGATCCAGAAGAATGGTGTTGACATCGTGCCCCACGCCGAACGAGAAGATATGAGCGCCATCAGAAGCAGGATGTTCGCGCACCATTTTGAGCGTATTTTCCGGTGCATCGTTGCCCTGGCCATCGGTGATAAAAACAATAACAAATGGCTTGCCAGTTGATTTGCGTAAGCCTTCTTCCTTGGTGTTCTTGCGCATATCCAAGGCGGCCCGCATCGCATCGGTGATATTCGTCCCGCCCGCTGCGGTGAAGGCATCAATCTTGGTGCGCGCCTTCGATCGATTCTCCTTTGTCGCCGGCGTCATTTCTTCGAATACCGCATCGAATCCCGTTGAGAATCGAACGATGTTGAACGAATCGCGGTCATCCAATTTATCCACGCAGAATTTCAGAGCGCTTCTGGCTTGATCGATTTTCTCGCCAGCCATCGAACCGCTGGTATCAATCACAAACACTACATCCTGCGGCTGATATTCATCCTTTGGCCAAAGCTGCTTGGGAGTCATGGTCAACACGAAATAGCCCGGCTGCTTTGTTGAAGGTTTGTACGCGATGACCGACAGCCCCAAGTCGCTTTCGTTGGTGTCGTACAGCAGCAGAAAATCTTCATCAAGACTTCCCTTGCTGGCTTCGTAGGCGACTTTCGCCACATGCTCGCCTTCGCGCACCACTTCTATGGAATGCGTTGGCGACCAGACATTTTTCAACGCCGCGGTTGTATCAAGCTTCACCGCGAAACTCACCGTGCCATAGGACTGTCCGCCAGCCTTAGCGGTTCGAAGCGGATAGTGATAACCATTCATTCCACTGATCGGTTTGCAAATCTGCTGATACTTCACTTCGATTTTCGTATCGCTGCCCGGCTCGATGGGGAACACTCGCATCTGGAGCAATCGTCTGCCAATGAATTCAATCAATCCCGGATCTTTGCTTTGACGAACAATGGATTCATACACGCGTCGCGCTTCCTGCGCCGGCAGCACCTTGCCTTCAACCATCTGGCCGTTGAAGCTCATCTGGAAATTCGTGAGCTCAGCATTTTCTGGAAGCGGAAACACATACGTGCCTTCCAATCGCTGTTTCGTATCGTTGCGAAACGTCTGCTGAAGCGTCGTGAGCGCGACTTGATCGTGAATTTCAACGTTCACAATGTGCTGCATTATTCGCAGCGGCGGCAAGGTTTGATCGGTTGGCGCCAGCAGACCCGCGGCATGCGCATGCAACCCAAGCGCCAAAACCCAGAGCAAACCAACCATACGATTCATTCGCTTAACCATGAAAAACTCCAATCAGAAAGGGTGGCCGCTTCAATGGCTGTCAAAACCCAAATGCTCAAGCCTCAACACCCCCACCCTCCATATCATGTTTGACGAACCAAACTCGTTCTTATTACGCAGAAGACGTAGAGGAAAATGGGATAATCAGCATGGCGACGGGCCGGAATATCCAACACGTGCTTAAACAAGCCCAGCGGCGGGTGTTGGTTCAACACGCGATTCGCTTCGCCGGCTGGGGAGTTGCGCTTGCATTGTTGGCGGCCATGGTCTTTCTGTTCGCAGATCGTTTGGCGGGCTTAAGGGTTCCGGTTCAGTTCTATTTTCTTTTTCCTGTAGCCGGTCTGGTTGGCGGCGTTGTGTATGCGCTGTTGAATCAGACAAGGCGACTGGCAATCGCTGTGCAGCTTGATCGATCATTGAACCTGAAAGATCGAATCGGAACTTTTGAATCATTGGCAATGCATTCGCCTCGCGATTTGAGATTCGATGAAGACTTTGCAGAACTCGTCAATCGCGATGCGCAGCAACTGGCGGGCAAAGTCGATCTGAAATCCGCAACGCCGATTCGATTCACCGGCGTGTGGGGGGTTGCCTTCGCAATGGGCGCGCTGCTTTGGCTCGGCGTTTGGCTGGCGCCGGTCGCGAACTGGGGCCATGAATCGCCCTTGGCAAAGGCGCAGCCGCCAGAGCATGTCATTCAACAAGCTCGCGAAATTACTCAGACCATTCAACAAGCGGTTTCCAATCTTCCCAAGCGCGATTCGCTTGATCCGCAATCGCAAGCACAGGCAGATGCACTTGATCGCCTGGCGGAACAATTGGCGAACAACAACGCCAAGTCTCCTGAAGATGTCCAGAAAGCCCGCGACGAATCCGCCGCCAAGATGGATGAACTGGCGCAACGGATAGCCGAGCAATCGCAGCGCGATCTTGCTGCCGCTGAAGAGGTCGCCAAGCGTTTTCAAGGCATGGACAAGATCGAAGGGCCCAAGCCACCTATGACCGCCGAGGAATTTTCCCGGGCTTTACGACGTGGCGATTTCGGCGAGGCGGCAAGGCAATTGGATTCGTTGTTGAATGATCCCAAAATGACGCCTTCTGAGCGCGAAGCCGCAGCCCAACATTTGCGCGAATTGGCGCGCAAGCTCGATGATTCGTCAAACAAGCCGCTCACCGATCAAGATCGCAAGGAAATGCTGGCCCAGGCGCTTCGCGATCAGGGAGTGGATCCTAAATCAATTGATGAACTGCTCAACGAAAAGAATTCTTCGCCTGATAACGAATCAACGCCAACCGCTGAAGAAATACAAAAGGCTCTGCGCGAGCAAGGCGTTGATCCGGAAACCGCACAACGATTTGCTCGCGACTTGGAGAAGTTGAGAAAACAAGAAGCAGTGAACCAACAGGCTGATCAGGCAAGCAAGACCGTGAAGGAAGCGCTCGACCGCGCTGCGGATGATGTGGAAAACCCCGCAGACTCGCCATCTTCATCAACGCAGCCGGCCCCCGCTTCCCAACCATCGGTTTCGCCTGACTCGCAGCCCGAGCAAACGAAACCGCAAGCGCAATCGCAGAATTCGAACCCCGCAACGCAACCGCAGGATGCTTCACCACACAACGATTCACACTCCAGCGATTCACATTCCAGCGATTCACATTCCGGGCATAATCCAGAGCGTGATGCGAAGCAGACCTCATCGCAAAGCCAGCCTCAATCGAGTGCAACCAAACCAAGCCAATCTGATGATAAACAGCAAACGCGTGCGCAAGAGAAAGACATCGAGCAACAGCAATCCCAAGCACAACCCGAATCGCAATCTGAAGCGCAGCCAAACAAGTCTGAATCCTCGAAGCAGAATCAGCATTCGCAAGAGAACAAAAAGGAAAGCTCAACCCAACCAGCTTCATCGCAGCAGTCAACGCAATCCGATCAGCAGAAATCCCCAGGCGAAAACCAATCTCAGAAACAGCCTGCGAATCAGTCTCAACCTGCACCTCAAAAGCAGGCAGTCTCGCAGCAGCATTCGCAAGCGCCGTCGCAGTCGGAGCCTCACACCCAATCACAGCCCTCCCAACAAACGCAGGATCGCTCGCAACCTGACGCGACCAAGCCAGAAAGAAACGGCGATCAACCGCAGACGCCAGGACAAAAACAGCCCTCTCAACAGCAACAAGGACGCGATTCGCAACCTTCTGAATCGCAGCAGGATTCACAGCACAACTCGCAGAGCGAGAATCAGCAAGCGCGTCAATCATCAGACAAGAACGATCAATCGCAGCAGCCCGATTCCAAGAACACGCCCTCTGAAGTGCTGCGTCGCCTGGCGCAGCAGCGCGATAATGCCAAGCAAAATCAGCAAGTGAGCGAGCGAATGCGCGAGGCGGCCCGCGAGCTGGCACAAAAAATGTCGCCGCAAGAGCGCGAGCAATGGGCCAGGCAATGGGCGCGGCAGAACGGCGAACAACCGAAACCACCCGCGGATTCATCGCAGCAACCTCAGCAAATTGCATCTGAAAATTTAGATCAAAATCAAGATCGCGATTCATCTGATGAACATCGCATGGCTGGCGCCGCGCACGAACCGGGCAATCAGGCTGGCTCAGATACAAACGGCCTGCCACGGACTGACTCCAGACAATCGCCAGATCAACTTGCGTCAGATCAAAAGCATCCAATCGATCTTCGCGGCGAAGAATCCAACGATCAAAGCATCGCGCAATGGAGTGATCCCAACGCAAAGCCTTCCGACAATCGCGCCGCATCTGGCAATGTCATTCAGCGCGTGCACGGCGCACAGGAAGTTGCTGAACGCGCGGTCAATGATTCAGCGGTGCAGAAGCGATACCACAAGGCAATCAAGAAATACTTCGGCCGATTGAATGAAACGATGAAGAAAGCAACTGGCGAAGCGCCGGCCAATCCATCACCATCATCACCTGCGACACAGCCGTAACAGATTTCTGATCCTGTTCACCTTCCTTCCTCTTCTTTTCAAAATCCGTGAACCTTCGTTTCGATCATCCTGCGTTCCTTCTCCTTGGACTCCTTGCAATTCCGCTGGTCATCCTTGGTTGGCGCGCCATGGCGTTAACTGACAACCTGCGGCGATTCACCTCCCTTGCGCTTCGAGCGCTCTTGCTCCTCGCGCTGGCGTCGATGCTTGCCGGCCCGCGCTTGCGCCGAACGCATGATCAACTCACCATCATTGGCTTGCTCGATATAAGCGGTTCGGTTCAACGCTTTGCTGATTTGCCTTTAATCGCAGATCAGATTTCTCCTGGGCAAGCGGCGGCATCGCAGCCAAATCAACTCAATCCGCTTTCCAAGCGCTCCAACATTGAATACCTTCGTCAATGGTTTCGTCAGGCAACAAAGACCAAGGCAGCCGATGATCGATTCGGCCTGGTGGTCTTTGATGGCCACGCGATAGCCGTCTCAGCGCCAACGCGATCACAATACAACGATGACAACCTCGATACGCCGATCGCGCAAGGAACCAACATTGCCGAAGCTGTACGGTTGGGGCTGGCAATGTTTCCTGCAGACACCGCCAAGCGACTCGTGCTGGTGACCGATGGAAATGAAACCGCAGGCAACGTGCGCGAAGCGATCAAGCAGGCCGGTGGCGATATTCAACTCTCTATCAACAATCTGCATGCCGCCACCACCCGTCAATCCGCTGTGCCCATTGATGTGCTTCCTATCGCATATCACGTAACTGATGATGTGCAGATTGCTCGCGTTGAAGCGCCGCCCAACGCGCTGCCCGGTCAGACAGTCACTGTTCGCATTATTCTTGAAACTGCATCGCCCATCACGGGACGATTGACATTGCTGCGTGAAGGCGCGGCTATTGATCTCAATGGCAATGAACCTGGCGTATCGCGCCATTTGACGCTTCCTTCGGGCCAATCAGTTCAACTTGCGCAGGTCGTGCTGGGCGAAACTCCCATCAATCGTTTCCAAGCGACGTTTGAGCCGGATGATCCAAGCAAGGACGCGCTGCCGGATAACGATCGCGCCGAAGCGTTTGTCGCCACGCCCAGCAAGGGTTCCGTGCTGGTGGTTGATCCCAAGGCCTCGCAGCGCGAAAATCTGCTGACCCAAATCTTGAACGCCGCAGATTTGCCGGCGCAAGCCATCGCTCCGGTGCAGCTGCCGACCGATCTGCTTTCACTGCAGAATTTCGATTTGATCGTGTTGAACAACGTGGCTGCATCAAGCATCAGCACGCAGCAGCAAGAGTTGCTTTCTACATACGTCAACGATCTGGGTGGCGGATTGCTCATGATTGGCGGCGAAAACAGCTTCGGCGCAGGCGGGTGGAACGGCACACCCGTGGCCAATCTTCTTCCGGTCAATCTTGATCCCGTCAAAGAACTTCGCTTGCCAACCGCGGCGCTCGTGCTGGTGCTGGATAAATCCGGCTCGATGAACAACCCCGTGGCCGGCGCCCGCGCCTCGCAACAAACCATCGCCAACGAAGGAGCGGCCCAGGCGATTGTGTCCTTGCGATCAAACAGCCTGGTTGGCGTGATCGCGTTTGATACTTCAACTTCAGTCATCGTTCCGCTTCAACCGAATGCCAATCCGCAGAAATTGGCAGACAAGGTTCGCGCCATTCGCGCTGACGGCGGGACGAACATGCCCCCCGCGCTTGAAGAAGCCTTCAACATGCTGAAGGATGCCAAGGTGGCCAAGAAGAGAATCGTGTGCATGAGTGATGGCCATTCAATGGGAGTCGAGCGGTTGGATGACATCGCGCGTCGGCTGGCCGCTGCGAACATTCAACTCACTACCATCGCCGTGGGTGATGACGCTGATGAAGAAACGATGGAGCGCATCGCCAAACTCGGCGGCGGCGACTACTGGGCTGTTCGCGATCCCCGCAAACTTCCGCAAGTCTTGATCGATTCGGTGCAGGTGATCAACCGTCCGCTGCTGAAAGAAGTTCCGTTCGTGCCACGCGTTCTGCCTACAGGTTCAACGCTCAGCGCGGGAATGGATCGCGCTCCGCAGCTCGATGGCAATGTGATCACCTCCGCACGCGAAGATCCAAAAGTCGCGATGGAAATGCTGCACCCGGATGGCGAACCCCTGCTGGCGCACTGGCAGGCCGGCCTGGGGCGCGTCGCGGCATTTACATCTGACCTCGATGGCCCATGGTCGCGGCGCTGGAACGATTGGCCAACCGCAGCGACGTTCTGGACTCAGCTTGTCCGCACCATCGCGCGACCAGCCATGAATCAAAATGCCGAACTCAACGCCACCATTCAAGATGAGAAGTTGAACATTAGCTTCGAACTTACTGCTGATTCTTTGAGCGCTGACGATTTATCCTACGATTACATGAATGTGGAAGGAACCGTATATCAACCTGATGGCACAACGGTTCCGGTGCGTCTGCGGCAGAATTCCGCGGGCCGATATGAAGCGTCCATCGATGCGCCAATGGCTGGCAATTACATCGTTGCGTTGAATCCTCGCCGCGGCGCGCGGTCCATGGCGCCCGTCATTGGCGGGGCCAATCGCGCCACGGGCGCGGAATTCCGCAAGTTCAAATCCAATCTTGGATTGCTTCAGGAAATCGTTGAAGCCACCCATGGCCGACAGCTGAACATCACCAACCCCACCGCCATCAATCTTTTTGACCGCGCCAACGTGCCGCCCAGCATTTCGATGTTGCCGATGTGGCGAACCGTGTTGATCTGGACATTGATCATTCTGTTGCTGGATGTTGCCTGCCGCCGAATCGCATGGGATTACAACCTTCTGCGAAGCGTACTGCGACGCGCGGTTGAGCGCGTCACGCCCGCGCACTTCCATGGCAACCGCGCCGCGGCCACATTGGCTACGTTGCGCAAGGTGGGCGATCAAATTGAAGCGCGGCAAGATGCCGATGCAGGCGGCGTGCAGAAGTTCCAGGCCACGGGAATCGTTGCGCCGCCTCCATCACGAGAAGTTCCGCCGCTCGCCACTTCGGCAACGGAACGTGCCGACGAATCAACAAAGACTCTTCGACCAGCGCGACAACAAGATCCGGCGCAGGTTGAAGCAGCGCTCGATGCGCTGCTTGGCCGGACTTCGACAAAGTCCAAACCGCAATCGCCCGTCAAACCAGAAGTCACTCACAAGCCGGCGGAAACCACCGGCAATTTGCTGGCTGCAAAACGCCGGGCGCAACGGCAAATAGAAAATGGAAATCAGGATGTTGACTCTGATTCCACCAAATGAACAAGGCCGCCAGTTGGCGGCCTTGTTCTTCTTCCAAAGTTGTGCACTTCCTTAATCACCTGCAGCGGTGACGGCAACTGAAGTCGTTTGTTGAACCAGGTCCAAAGTCGTTCGCAACCTGAATATTGATGTTGAAGTGTTGCGCTGAGCATAGAAGAACTGCATTGTGTGCGGTTGACCGTCGGTTAAGCCCAAGCGATCGACATCGACATACTGCTGCGTATTCGCCATCAAGCCGCCTAAATCCATCGCCAATTTGCCATCAATGAAAACCCAAGCGTCATCAGCGCCCTTGAATTCGATGAAACGATGCTGTCCGGCATGATGGGTGAAAGTCACCGTAAAGGAGTATGTGAAAAAGTAATTGTGATTGGCATTTTGATTTCCCAAAAGCTGCTGATCAATCGGGAAGAATTGGTCATTCAGATATTCCCACACGCCACTGGAATTCTGCGTCAAAATGATTGCCTTGCGAGCTGAAAGATTGGATCCCATTTGATCGGCGAACCATTGATCGAATGTCGCGGACGAAGTAATGCCTCCGGTGCTGGCAGCGCCCTTGGAGCCCGCGACGTCGCCGGTTGCACCCACATTGAAAAGCTGAGCTGGAATGTTATTGCCGGCCTTGTCCTTCCATTCACTGGCGACTTTATAACCCGCTGGCACGTTGGCAGGCGGCGCACCTTGGCCTAATGGATCCAAGGCATTCAAGAACGACGAACTGTCGCCTAATGTGATCAATACAACCAGGTCTTGCATGTCGGCGGCGGAACTGCTCATGTCCGTTGTGCCCAGCTCAAAGAAAAAGATCGCCTGATTCGCTTTTAGCACAACTTTCTTGCCTGTGGGATCAAGAAACGCTTGCACAAAGGTTTTCAGCGAAGCCTGCCCAGAAACGCCCTGCACAGTTGGAACGGTATCGCCGTTGCGAAGCACTTTGGCCTGCGATGAATTCGTTGGTGCCGCGAAGGTCAAATACGGATCAAAATCTTTGTCTTTCCAACTCTTGGAAGTGCTGTTCTTCTTCAGCCATGAGCGGCCTTCGATTGATATTGCGGTTCCCGCAGGCAGTTGAGAAGTATGAACGTACCGGCGCGGATTGCCTGTCTTGGTGTTCACGTTTCCGGTGATCGGCAGATCGAACGATCCAAACGGCGCAAGAGTGCTATTGCCTATGTGCACATTGACCGTCACGGGACAGTTGTATTGACTGGCGCCAGAGCCGGAAGAGATCGCCGCTCCGATGACCGTAACCATGGGATAGAAAGGCTGATTTCCGACAAGAGTTCCATTGACCAGCTTGAAATCCTCAACCGGGCCCGCAGTGAAGCCGGAGAAGGCCGGCCGGCCGGAAGCGTTCAACGTTGACTGCACAAGACCTGCATAGTGGCCATTGCCGCTCGATATCGAGCCGCCGAAATCCGGCTGCGTGGTTTTGAAATCTCGAATCACGCCATTGAGCGTGTAGGTGGCGCCCGCTGGGGTGGTGGCGGCTCGTGATGACTGTGGTCCCAACCCTTGCGGCAAGGTAAAGGCAATGATGCCCGCCGTTGACAGAAGGCCGTACGCCACAACGTTGGTGAGTGTCTTGGATCTCATGGCTTGAAGGTCTCTCTTTCGGGTTGGAATGATCGGCGAATTTTGCGTCGCCACGATTCATGAAATCTCGGATGACTTATCTGTGTTGATGCCGATGTCTGCTTCCAACTGAACATCGAATACATTTTTGGATGTTGTTGCCTAGAGCGAATGATTCGGACAAAATCACGTGCATCTGTGACGTTTGTGACGCGCAAGGAAGTCTGGTCAACTGTGACCCCTGCAACCAGCCGTGAGCGCCCGCTCTTAAAGCGGCGCACTCACTGCGGTAACCATTCGTTGATTCATGAATCAATCGCCCGCGCCGCTGACGACGTAACCTGACGTTTGTTGGGCCATGTCGAGATTCGTCCGGAAATGGAAAATCGCAGTTGATGCGTTGCGCTGTGCGTAGAAAAACTGAAGCTTGTGCGGCTGTCCATCAGTCAAGGCAAGTCGATCAACATCGACATATTGCTGCGTGTTGGCGAGGACGCCGCCCAGGTCCATCGCGAGCTTGCCATCGATAAATACCCACGCATCATCGGCGCCCTTGAATTCAACAAAGCGGTGTTCGCCTGAGTGCTGCGTGAAATCAAGTGCGAACATATAGGTGAAGAAATAATTGTGTGCGGCGTTCTGGTTTCCCAGCAGCGTTCGGTCAATCGGGAAGAACGCATCGTTCAGGTATTCCCAGATTCCCGAGGAATTCTGAGTCAAGACAATGTCGTAACGCGCTGAAAGATTCGTTCCCATCTGATCCGAGAACCATTGATCGAATGTCGCTGAAGAATTGATGCCACCCGTGCTGGAAGGGCCTTTGGAGCCTGCCACATCATCGGTCGCGCCCACATTGAAAAGCTGGGGCGGAATGTTGTTGCCAGCCTTGTCTTTCCACTGGCTTGCGACTTTGTATCCAAATGACTGGGCAGCCGACGGATCGGTTTTCCCAGCGGCGTCCAGTGTTTCCAGGTAACCGGTGCTGTCACCTAACGTGACAAGAACGACCAGGTCTTGCATGTCATAGGCGGCATCGTTGGTATCGGTGGTCCAAAGTTCGAAGAACCAGATCGCCTGATTGGCGTTGAGTTTGACCTTGCTTCCACCAGAATCCAAGAATGCTTTGAGCAGCGTCTTGAGCGAATCCTGATTGCCAAAGCCGTTGGTTGTCGGAACGCTGTCGCCATCTCGAAGCACTCGCACTTGAGTGTGGTCGGTGGCGGAACTGTACTTCAGGTGTTCTGTCCAATCACTTTCATTGTTGGAAGTGCTGAACGAGGTGGGCGTCCAGGAGCGGCCTTCGATCCAGATTGGAGTCTTGGCATCACAGATCAATGGATGCACATATTTGCGTGGGTTGCCGTTATCGTTGAGATTGCCGGCGATCGCCTTGTCGAACGAGCCAAAGGGCTCGACCACGGTGCTGCCAATGTGAAGGCTGGCGGTGACCTTGATGCCGTCTCCCATTTCTGCACCTACGACGGTGAACATGGGAACAAAAGGCCCGTCTGGAACCACATTGCCATTGGAGATTTTGAAGTCATCAATCGGGCTGCCTGCAGAAGTGCCAATAAATTCAGGTCGTCCGTGGCTGTTGAGCATGGCATGAACATTGCCCGCATAGTGGCCATTTCCCGCCGAGGGAGCCACACCGAAATCGGGATGGTCATTCTTGAAGTCGCGAACTGCGCCGGCGATGCGATACGTCGGTGCGGTTGATCCTGTGAAAGCCTGCGTGGACCGCACACTTAATCCGCTGGGAAGCGTGAAGGAGAGAATGCCTGCACACGCCAGGAGGCCATACGTAAACACCGTCGTGATTGTTTTCGACTTCATTTGAATTCGCTCCTCACAGATGATTGGCGGGTGTGGGCCTCGCCCCACAAGATGCCTCGCGAGTCAGACCAGTCTGAATGCAATTGCAAGGATCGGATTGACGCAGAGACAAACTCGCTTCGATCACCAAAAACGAATTAAATTTGTACTACCTGTTTGGCCTGTATTAAATATGACATCGGCGGCAACTGCTCATTGGCGAATAAACTTCATCCAGGACTTCTTTCGCCAAGTCGCGAATAACCATGAATTGATTTATCGGTCGGCGGTTTTTTCGCAGGATGTTCTGCGTTATGAATAGGCTTTTGTAAGTTCGGCGCCGGGGTAATACCAGTTCAAAATGCTTTGATGATCTTGCCCGGCCTTGGCGAGCGCTTCGGCGCCGTATTGACACAAGCCCGCGCCGTGGCCGAAACCATAGCCTTCAAACGACACCACGTCACGCGTGAATGTCGCTTTGAAATTCGAGGATTTCAGCGGTTTTTCCGGCGGCGAAACAGGGTTGGGAAATCCGCCACTCCAATTGGCGGCTCTGCGAAAATCCTCAGCGGTAATCTCCACGCTCTTCTTGTTTTCATCTGAAATGCGAATGCGGGTCGGTCGGCCATTGACGTTAATTGCAGTCGTCTCGATCGCAGTAACCCGAGAAAGATTCATCAAATCTTTGTTCTTCTTTTCCTGGCCGAATCCGTTGATTCGACGAGTCAACAACTCAACAGGATGTTCAACCTTCCATTGGAATACCGGAGCGCCAACGCACGCATCGGTTGTGCCGACCCGGCCTTGCAATGGCAGCACATCGTTCACCGCGTTCACGCCGATCGCATCAGCCGCACTGGCCGCCACCCCGCCGCAACAACTTGAGTAATAGCCGCTCACCACAAGACTTTCATACGTCAGCATCAAGCCGCGCGTGAGTTTGACGGCATCCTTGGCTTTTTGATGCGCTCCGCCGCCGACATACATTTGCGAAGACGCTGTGCTGGAAACATCATAGTGGCGACGCCCTGCGAACACGGTGGACTCTGTGAAGGCATAGCTGCGGGCCGCCACCGCCTGGGCCGCAAACGTTTCCAACTGCCATGCCTTGAATAATTCACCAGCCAACACGCCCGGCAGGTACGTTTCCAATGGAACATCATTCATGACATCAAAGGCTCCCACAATGATTTGTCGAGAAGGCATCGCATTTGATGAATCATTCGCTTTGTCGCTTAATGCCTTGGCGCTTGAAGTCTTTGGCGGTTCAGCCAGATCATGTCTGGAAAACAGCCGCAATGTGACTGGGTATTGTCTGGACTGGGGCTTGGATGCCGCTGCATTTTTTTCCAAAGGATCGCGAACGATCAACATTCCATCGTTGAAATCATCCAACGCGGAAAACTCAATTGTTTCACGACCTTCAACCGCAGCGCGAATGCCGGTGGAATCAATAATGGACCAACCTGTAGGCTCCATCGCTACCTGAAGCGGTCCTTTCAATGCAGTGCCGTTGACCGGGCCATTTTCACGGTGAATGCGAATCCATTGATCTTCTGATCCGATCAAAAGCGAAGTTCCCGCAGCTGAATCTTCGTTGAGGATTGCTGTGGATGATGCCATGGCCGCACGCTGCGGTCGCACTTTCATTACACGCACGCGCATGATGGGTTCGCTCACCGGAGGCAGCGGCCGATAGATCGCCGATTCATCCACATCATCGAGATTGACATCTTCAGGATTGGATGGTTTGGGCTCTTCCTGCGCCTGGGCCACGCGATGGCCGCAGCCCGACACGATCATTGGAATAATCGGCGCAGCAACCAAGCCGGCCATCCTGGCCAGAAATATTCTTCGTGATCCATCGCAATTCATAAATGGCTACAACGTCGAATGACTCAATCCAAAATTCGCAGCGTCAAACCGAATCCGCCAAGCTTTTCGCGAATCTCAACCAAACTGGTGGCGCCGAAGTTCTTCACGCCCATCAATTCCGCTTCGGTTCGCGTCGCGAGATCGCCAATGGTTTGAATGTTGAGAAGCTGCAACGCTTTGCGAGCGCGAACGGAAAGATCCAAAGCGGAAATTGGTTTGTTCAAAACCGATTCCGGCGCCTGACCCTTCAATTCTTCGTAAATTTCCTTGCGCACGCGGCTGTATTGGCCTTCAAGTCCCTGGCCGAGTCGCAACCCTTTTTGCGCGAGCATCGCCTTGATTTCAACCAATGATGTTTCGCCAAAGTTCTTGTAGCTCAAGAGTTCAACTTCGCTGATCTTGAGCAAATCGCCAAGCGTGCGAATTTGCATTTTTTTCAGGCAGTTCCGGGCGCGGACGGAAAGTTCAAAATCCGTCACTGGCGTATCCATCATCGCGCTGCGCTTAGCCAGGTCGCGAGCCTGCTCTTCGTCGTAGTACATATCGCGTGAAGCTTGCACATCTTTCATGAACAAGCGGGCGCGTTGATGATTGGGATTGGTATCAAGAATCTGCTTGAGGCACTTTTCGGCCTTGGCGACATCGCCGCGATCTTCGTACGCCACCGCCAGGTTCAAAAGAGAATTGATGTGCGGTTGATCGCGATTGCAAAGTTGCTCATAAATGGAAATGGCTTCATCTTCCTCACCCATCAGGTCGAGCATGAACGCGAGTTTGAATGCGTAATTGGGATTGCCATCCAGGCGGCTGGCTTTGCGGTACGAATCAATCGCAGCCATGTGATCATTGTTGGCTTCAGCGGTTTGTCCCGCCTTGAAATGCGTTTCTGCGGCTTTCGGGTCAGCCTTGGAGTCGCCTGCGCCGATGATCGTGTCCAGAACATTTTGAGCCAAGAGAAGTTCCTCCGAAGAAAAGAGCGTCCGAGCTTTTTTTGCCTTCAGCATGCGTCAGCCAACAGCAATTGCGTTGTTCACAATGCTGATGCGCGAACCGCACAGTGTACCGATGAGAACGGCCGGGGACAATGCGGGGTGGTTGCTGCGAAATCAAGCTTGGCGGCAGTATTTGAATCAAATGACAACTGCCGGTTCCAAATCACGCTGGCGGGAGTGCTTCGGGCGTCCGCTGCGCTTCAGACATGGCGATTGCAGGAGCCAGATCATCCACCGCGCCCATTTCATCAGTTACTGGAGGCCCGGGCATGATTGGCGCTGAAGCCGCCGCATGTTCGGCTGGGGTATTTAACAACTTGATGGACCGCCATTTTCCGGAGGCGAACCTTCGCCACATTGTCACTCCATACAGAATGATGTACACCGCGGACGCCAGCCATGGGCCTACTGATTTAAGTTCCGGGAAACGCCAGGTGATGAGCCCGCCGCCGCCAACGATAAACACCCAACTAAACACAAACGTGATGATGCCAGGCCAGACGGTATCGCCTGCGCCGCGCAACGCGCCGGTGTAAATCACGCCCACCGCATCAGCTGTTTGAAAAACGGCTGTGCATATAAGCAGCTTTGATCCAATCGCGATGATTTCCTGATCGTTCGTGAACAGCGCGACAAGCTTGTGGCGAAAGATCACGAAGATCGCAGCACAGGTTGACATATAAATCATCGCCAGCGCCAGCGACAGCTTGGTGCGCGCCACCGCGACATCGGGTTGCTTGGCGCCAATGTACTTGCCCACCAACGAATTGGTGGCGACGGAAAATCCGACGGCAGGCATGAAGCTCAAGCTCATGTACCCGAATGCAATTGCGCATGCAGCCATGTGCTGCGGGCCAAAGGAGCCAACCAGCAACGTCATGAAGATAGCCCAGCAGAACAGTTCATTGCCCCATTGAATGGAAGCCGGCCATCCAATCTTGATGAGATCGCGCATGGTGGTCCAACTCGGTCTCCACGCCGTGCGCGTGCCTAACTCGGCGTGAAGCTTCGGGCCCAGAAAGATCATGGCGGGAATGGAAAGTTCAACCGCAGTGCCAATCACTGTTGCGATGGCTGAGCCATATACGCCATGCGCCGGCAAGCCAGGAATGCCTGGTATGTGCCAATTCGGTATGCCTTTTTCGCCGAAGATAAACAGGTAATTCCCGATCGCATTGACAATGTTGCCTGCGATGGCCGCCAACGTGACGATGTGTGGCCGATGCATGCCGAAGAAAAATTGGCTGACCCCGCGACTCGTCAGCAACAAGATCGAACCGAAAACCAGAATCTGCGCAAAGCCGGTTTCCATGCGGATGAGTTCAGCGGTGTGCCCCTCTCCATCTTTGCCTGCAAACATCGGCATCAGATGTGAAAAGAACCAAGGCAGACTCAATCCATATGGAACCATCACAACAATCCACATAAAGAGCCCAATCCAAAATGCAGCCCACGCATATTTGGGCCCATTGCGCGGCGTGCCCGCGCCCAGGTTCTGACTTACATAAGTATTGACAACGGTCACAATGCCCAGCACGAAGGATAAAAAGCAGAACGACCAGATTCCGCCATTGGTTTGGGCTGCCAGTTCAACCGAACCCACTTGTCCCACCATGAGTTTGTCGGTGAACTGCATGATGGTGTAACTCGTCATGGTCAACACCGTTGGCCATGCGATCGTCCACACCTCTTTTAAAGGTGAAACGGCTGGCGATTGCAGACTGGTTGTTGACTCAATGGAGGACATGGTTGATCAGGCGAGAAGCTTCGAGGCGGATCGTAGGCTGCTTACAACACCAACGCGGCTTGCAGGAGCGATCCTGCGATATCATTTCTGCACCCTTTCTGATTCGACTCGATTCAATAATCTGCGATTTATGTACACGGGCGAACGAAAGATGAATACCGATTGCATCCGCCGCAAGATGCATGACTAGACATGGAGATTTCTGATCGTGCGAGCATCGACTGCGTTTGATTATTTTGGATCGATGGTTGAATCGTACGATTCCTTGATCGCGCGGGCCGTGCCGCGCTATCAGGAAATGACCGAACGATTGCTGGATTACCTGCCTGAAAATGCACAGAATATTTTGGAGTTGGGTTGCGGCACCGGGAATTTGTCGCTTCGGCTGGCGGGAAAATATCCGATCGCATCAATCACCTTTGTTGATGCCGCGCCGGAAATGATTGATCTGACGCGCACGCGCATGGCTGAAAGTCATCCGCAGGCGGCAAAGCTCGCAACCTTTATTTCATCGCGATTCGAAGATCTGTTGTTGCAACCCAATTCGTTTGATGTGATTACCTCGTGCATCAGCCTGCATCATGTACAAGACAAAGCTTCGCTGTACCTGCAGTTGTTCAAGTGGCTTAAGCCTGGCGGCACGTTCCGATTCGCTGACCAACTGCGCGGCGGCACGGCGTGGAATCATGATCTGAATTGGCGACGCTGGCTGGAGTTCTGCGCCCAACCCGGCCATTGCACGCCTGAGGAAATTCAAAGTCTGCTGGATCATGCAACCGCTCACGATCATTACACGCCTCTGCTGGAGCACTTTCAACTGCTTGCTCGTGCGGGCTTCAAGGATATGGACTGCGTGTGGCGAAATTGGATTTGGGGAATCATCACCGCTGAAAAATCGCGCGGTTCCTGATCGCAAATCGCATACGAAGATTCGTTACACCACCACGGGCCTGGTCACCGCTTGCGAAAGCAAGTGCGTGGCCATCATTGCTGCTTCAATTCGCAGTTCTGGCACCGCCGTGTTCTCCCACAACTGTCCTTTTCGCAAAGGGCCAACCAGGAAGAGTTGCTTGCTGACATGGCCAGCGGCATCAATCATCGCTCCGTGCTGATCGGTATCAAGCCCCAGACCCAATTGATCGGGTCGAATCATGAAAGATTGACGAAGCTGCCGCACCAACGGCTCGCGCACGCGATTCAAATCGGTGTCCGGACCGGTGCAGTTGATCAGTTTCGCGACGCGCAGTGTTTCCTCTTGCAGCTCGCCACGCCTGCGAAGCGTTAACTCCAAACCTTGCGCATCTTCGCGATGCTTGATGAAGCGGGCAGCCAGAATGATCAATTGTCCGGATTTGATCATTGCTGCGATGGCGTCAGCCATGGCCGGCGCGGCGCGGTGGCGATGGGTTTCCCAATACGGACGCACATGACGCAGAAAACGAGCCCGTTGCTTTTGATCAAGCGATTTCCACAACGCGGGCGTATCCGCGCGCAATGAGGTGATCACTTCGCGCCAGTCAACTCGCTTGGCCGCTGCCGACTTCACTTCAGCGCGCAACGCTCGCAACAACCCCAACGCCGTGCCAGGCCAGGATTCGATGTCCTTTGGGCGATCGTGCGCCGGCGGAGGCTTGTGCGAAACGCGGTGCGGTTGCGGCATAAGACCCCGGCGCGAAACAGCATAAATCGATCCGCGATGCTGACGATCGCGCAACGCGATCGCGATATCGAACATCGTCAGTCCCGTTCCAAGCAACACGATGGATTCACCAGGCGGAACTTCTAAAGCATCGGCGGCCCATGGATCTCGTGCGTAACGCACACTTGAACTCAACTCGCCACTTTCAAGGGTTGGATTGGCAGGCGGATAGTTGCCGATCGCCAGCACCGCGCGATCAGCGTGAATCAACCCACCGCCAGCCAGTTCAAGTGACAACGAACCGCTCATTTGTTTATGAATTGCATGCACTTCACCGGGAACGCGCATCAGCTGAACATGAGAAGGAGCTGCGGCTTCGGCATCGTTCAAAACTGAAGCAAGGTATTCGCCATAAATCATTCGCGGCACGAATGTTCCGCCCGTGATCGATTGATCGCGATTCCTCGCCCAACGCAGAAAATGATCCTGATCTTCTTCAAAGGCGGTCATGCGGCCGGCGGGCACGTTGAGTAAATGATTTGGCGATCGCGTCTTGTAGGCAATGCCGGAAGTGAACACACCGCTTCGCTCGATGAGCACAATCGTTAAGGGATCAGAAGCAACGCCCGCTTTCAGCGCTGCCGCCTGACGCATCAAATGCACCGCCACCATTGTTCCACTAAATCCGGCCCCAATGATTGCAAGCGTTTTCATGGCCATCGACAAACTCCGCTACTGCGCTGTCATTTTAAGAGTTCTGAGGGTATGAGCGCAACGCGTTCCAGCCAAAGGCATGCGTGAAAAATTGCGGATCGACCGTTTTGCATGGGATTTTGCCGCAAATCGACAAATCGCCGGTTGGCTGCCTCAATAAATTTCCCGCGATACACTTATCCTTGCTTAAGCACTGGACGTGTTGCTTAACGCAAAACCCATGGAGTCTTCAATGCGCTTGCCAAGTGAAAATCACTGCACGAACCTTTTCATGAAATCTGGTTTGGTCCGGATGGCGTTTGCTTCGTTGGTGGCGGCAATAACCTTGCAAACCACCCCCGCCCACGCCTGGCAAGCGCCGGCCAAACCAAGTTCGCCAACGACTCCGGCGGCGCCTCCGGCTTCAGGTGAACAGGCCACAGCTCCGCGCGGTTCTACAACGGTTGATGTGAAGTGGCTGGAACGGTTGCCCAAAGAGGATCGCACCGCGATCGATGCGATCGTTGGTTACGCGCCGCCAGCGATTCCTACGGATCTGAAATGGATTGGCAATCAGGCGCTGACTTGGAGCGATGTTCGCGGCAAGGTTGTGGTGGTGCAATCGTTCACCACCGCCACGATGGCTGGCCGCAAGTGGCCAGAACGAGTTGCGGCAGAGCTCAAGGAATCGCCAACCAGCGATCTTCGCATCATTGCGCTTCACACGCCCGAAGGCGCCGCCAAGGCCGAGGATTTTCTCGCCAAACAACCGCCCCCGGCAAATGTCACGGTTGCGATTGATTCCAAGGGCGAGTTCTGCGATGCCTTTGGAATCTACAAGCAACCTGTCAATTTCGTGATAGATCGCAATGGCATGATTCGGTATGCGGGCCTGAACCCCAATGGAGTTCAGCAAGCGGTTACTGCGCTGCTTGCTGAACCGTTCAACGCCAAGATATTCGGTTCTCCCAAGCCGGCCGATGTCGCTTCACCCAGCAACGCTGATTTTCCGCCCATTACCGGAAGCGTTTCTTCCGCCAAGGACATTCGCGGCCAGCGTGCGCCAGATCTGTTTGTCGCCAACTGGCTCACCAACAAACCAAACACCACCAACCGAGTTGTGGTGATTGACTACTGGGCAACCTGGTGCGGACCTTGCGTGGCGGCAATTCCGCACATGAATGAGCTCCAGACTCATTTTGGCGACAAGATCACCTGCATCGGCATCAGCGACGAAAAGCCCGACGACTTTGAAAAAGGTTTGATGAAACTAAAATCCAAAGACATCACCTTGAAGACCTTCAAGTATGCGCTGGGGCTTGATCCATCATCGAAAATGAAATCGGTCATCCAAATCAGAGGCATTCCGCACTGCATTGTCATGAGCAAAGATTGGATCGTTCGCTGGCAGGGTCACCCCGCTGCGCTGACCGCCGATACGCTGGCGCAAATCGTGGCGGCAGACAGCGGCGCAACCAAGCCCGGCGCCAAGAAAGCTCGCGGCTGGCAGAATTCATAAAAGCCGCCGCGCGAACCCGTTCCTCGGCGATTTTGCGCTGATTTTCCCAATTTATTCAAAAATCGTTTCACCGCGCGCCGCGATTTCCGGCCGCGGTCTTTCTTTGGCGTCCAGTTGATTTTCATTGCACCTGAAATGCAACCAACTGGATTCGCCTCCAAGCGATCAATCAACTTTCTGTGCCTCGAAAACGGCACACAATCATAAAGGAGTTGCCATGAAGACTTTCCTATCTATCGTTGCGCTCGCCACCTTGACATTGAATCTTCCTTATGTCCATGCAGGCAATGCGAAGCCGGTTGAAGAAACCAAGCCGCAGCTGAATGGCAATGACCTTGCCAACGTTCAAGATTTCCTTGATGTGGAAGGAATCATCAGCGACGACGCCAAACCAGATGATTTGTCCAAGCCATTGTTCACGCACGTTGAAATCTTCGTGAACTATGATCAAGCCCGGCCCGAAGACATTGCCCGTCCCGATCAAACCGAAACAGATCAGAAATACAACGTTGCAGATCTGAATCATGATGGAATCGTGAACCTTGACGACTTGATCATCGTGATCAACGAATGGGGCGATCACACCAAGAACGGCGCCTCACTGGCCGATATCGCGCCTGCCAAGGGCGACCAGCTCGTGAACTTCAACGACATGCTTCTGGTCTTCCTGAACTGGGGCAGCAAATAAGAAGACAAAGAACGCTTCAGGCTGCAGGCTCGCGTGATGAAGACCAACTGAAACATGAAGAATGGTCAATCACCTCTGAAAAATAATTTCACACGACCGTTGCAGATCGCCACAATCCCCCGGCCTCGCCAAAAGGCAGCCGGGGGTTGTGCGTTAATGCGAAGCTCTTTTGCTTTGTTCCGTACGAAGAGTTTTCTAGAAAACTCGTTGTATCGAATCGGCTGGAGTCTGGACTACGGCTGGCAGTGCCGCGTGATGAGATCCTAAAAATTATTTGGGCGATTCAACCAGCAGTACCAGTCGGACACTCTTTGACAGGGCCCGATGTTCATCGATCTCAGATTCTTAAAATCTGGATTACCTGCAAGCGCCCCAGGAATCCAGCACCGCTTGCAGATCAAGAACATTCACCACGCCGTCGCCGCCTGCCGGTGCGATATCCGCGGGGCCGCCGGCCTGGCCCCAATGCAAAATGATGAACAGCAGATCGTCGGCATCCACCACTCCGTTGGGAGTCGATGCCACATCGGCAGCACACAGTCGAGGCTGAAACTCGAACGCGCCAAGATCAACAATCGCATGGTTGCCACCGGTCACGCCGCGATTTGGTGTGGCGGGGTCATCCTGAAATCGTGGGCGACCCGCCAAGTCCAGATTCACCCAAAGCGGAACAAGCGAATTGTCGCCATGATCAATGCAAGACGAATTGCGCTGCAGTTGAAGATCGCCAAAATCATCATCACCGCCGCTTCCCCAAATGCCGTCAGCGCCGGGGCTTGGATCGCGTGTGAACATCGGGTTGCTGTCGATGTTGTCATTTCCCATGTATCCGCCTTGCACGCAACTGTGTTCGACAATGACGTTCTCGTCGTTGATTTGATCTGGCGAATTTCCCCAGGCGATGCAATTGATCAGGTTGGCGCCGCTGTTGGGCGCCGCGGCATACCCGCCACCGCCGGAGTTGAGGCCAGATGCGTTGGCGATGTTCGAGGCAAACGTGCAATTGATCACATCAGTCTGCGCTCCGAACATGCTGAAGAACCCGCCGCCGCGATTCGCCGTGTTGCCGACGAAGCTGCAATTTTCGACGATCCCGGTGGTGTAGTAGCCAACCAACATTCCGCCGCCCCACCCTTTGGATTCATCCATGGTGACATTGCCAATGAACACGCAATGCGAAATGATTGGCGATTCGGCTTCGTTGTACACGCCCGCCCCGCCCGTTTGCGCCCGGTTTCCCTGAAAGAGACAGTTGCGGACAATTGCTGAAGAGATGTAATTGTTCACGCCGCCGCCAGAGGAAAACGAATCGCCGAAGGCGCCGTTGTTGATAAAGGTGCAATGCTCAACCAGCGAATTCGATTCAGCGTTTGATATTCCGCCACCAACGCTGGATACATTATCGGTGAACGTGCAATTGGTGATGGTGGCGATGCAGTGGTCGCCGTTGTACACGCCCGCGCCATTTTCGCCGGTGTTGCCCGTAAATGTGCAATTGTCAATGGAAATTGTTCCGCCATCATTCCACATTCCGCCGCCGCCGCCGCTGGTCAGGTTCTGGGTGAACGTGCTGTCGACAACCATGGCATCAGCGCAAAAGTCACAATAAATCGCCCCGCCTGCGCCAACGACGTCATTGCCTGTGAAGAAACAGTTCATGACCATTGGGCTGGAATAGGAGTTGTACATTCCAGCGCCGGATGAGGCGGTATTGTTGATGAATTCGCAATCCATGATCATGGTGGCGCTTTCGTCGGCGTTGTACATTCCGCCGCCGCCAACCGCTTCATTCCCTTCGAAGTGGCAATTGATCAGCATGGCATTGTGGAAGCTGCGGCTGTATGCGCCGCCGCCCTCATGCTCTGACACGTTGTTAAAGAAGTTGCAATCCATCGCCACCGTACCTGCGTGATGGTGAATGTATAAACCCGCCCCGAGAAGCACTGCGTGGTTCTCGCGAAAGGTGCAGCGAATCAGCGTGCAATCGCCATGATCATTCAGCGCGCCGTGATTGATGTTCCAGTTATCGCGCAAGATGCAGTCGATCAACATCGGCTGGGCGTCGTACACATTAACGCCTGCGCCTTGATCGCGACTGCGCGGCGTGGCGCCGAAACCCGGGCCATTGGCATACCCCGCTGTGATCGTCACGCCATCAAGCGCGGCTGTATTGTCAACGTTGTGTCCAGTGACCACTTGATAGGAGTTCTCAACGCGATTGACAAAAGCAGGCAGATCGTCGCCCGCCAGATCGCCGCTTAATGTTGTTGTGAATTTCGCGATATTACGATCATCAGGATTCTGCCCGCGCCCCGCAGCAAGACCGCGATAGCCGCCCTTGATTGCAACTCCACTCAAAAATCGAAAGGTCGATTCGCGGTCACCTGATCCCAGGGGATGGGCCGCATCACGATCGGGTTTGTACATTCCGCCCGCAACGTGAATCTCGGATACGCCATGCTTTGGATCAGATGCAAACGCCAGGGCATCTTGAAGAAACTTGTAGGGAGTTGACCAGGCAACGCCATTGCCGTTTGTACGGGCATCATCATCAACGTAAATGATCGAGCCAGCATCTGCGTTTGCGATCAAGATATTCAGCGCCAGGACCGCGACGATCCATGCGATGCAACTTCGAGCAGATTTCATCATTGATTGCGTCTCTAGCTACTTGGGAATCGCGAGGTTGGGCAAACCGTTCTGGGCGTTGCGCGATTGTCGATTAACGCAAAGAGTATTCCAAGTTTGAGGATAGGCAAAGGAAATCATGGCGAATTTGGGCAAGCAAATCTCAACGTGACGCTTGGTTCTGCACCATGGCCGTTCCCCGGCATTTTTCTGGACATTGACTATGGACAATTGCCCCAATGGTTAATCACTGATAACAAATCATCCACATTAACAACGTGATTACCACCCGGAGGCGCGATGTCCGCGACGCATGGATTGGGAAGCGCTGGGCATTGACCCCAGGATGTGATGACCAACAAGAGGTCATCGACATTGACAACGCCATTGCCATAACCATTCCCATTCGGAGGCGCGATGTCGCCGATGCAAACGGGTGGGCCTCCGCAATCGTTGGCGATGCGAACCGCATCAACTCCAGCTTCAACAACGCTCTGCGGGGCGCCATCTGAGAGCGAAAACCTCATCTGCATGTTTGCGGTCAGCGCGATCCCTAGCGATTCAAGTTGAGATTGCGTGATGGCGTAACTTCTCCACGATGATTCGCCGCTCGCCGTGTGGCGCACGACTTCAACCCATGGCCCGGCGTTGCCGTTGCTTGAAAATTCAACAATCAACGCATCATTTCCGCCCGGTGTTGAAAGATGCAAGAAATAGGAATAGCTGATCACCGCACGACCATTCGCTGCAATGCTTGCGAGGTCAACGATTGGCGAAATCAACCGCACGATTCCATTCCACACGCCGGTTTGTCCAACCTGGTTTTGCGTTACAAAGCACTGCCCACTGCCATCAGCATCAACTGGCGGATCGTAAGGCCAGTTCGGGTCATCAATAGGCACGCCACGTTCCCACATGCCGGTGAACGCATTCAGATTTTGCGTTGTCCATCCTGCATTTGATTCAAAGTCAAACGAAAGCGCCGGATTGACTGCGGTTGATTGATAGAAACTCTGAGGCGCATCGGCAGGCGAAGTCACGACCTGCCCCGTGGTTGTTTGCACTCGAAAATAATATTGAATGGTTCGCCCACACAAGGCAGAAGGCAGCGTGCCAAGAAAGGAAGTTCCATTTGGCACAAGCGATGTTGCGGCAAACGCGCTGCCAGGGCTGATGCGTGTAAAAAGCTGAGCGCTGCCCGGTTGCAATGCCGCTCCGGCGACCGGCTGAATTTTTGCAGTGATTGAAGAAGCCGCGCCAGTGATGACTGTGGCAGGCAACGCTCGGGGAAATGTGAACGCCGCGCCGCGCGTAACCCATTGGGCAAGTTTCAATGCTGCAGACAGCGCTTCTTCGCAAGTTGGCATAATCTGATCAGCAGGCAGCATGAATCCGGTTTGCCCGACATCGCGAAGCTCAATCGTGTATCCCATGAAACCGCGCACGCCATAACACCAATCCGGAAATACGCCACTGGCTAAATACAGCAACGGACCCGCCCAACCGTTGAAGTAGTTCACGGAATGGGTTGCGAAGATTTCGCGATTCATCTCCGTGCCAATGAGGTCTTCCACATCTGCATTGTCGGTCAAGGCATTGGAGTAATGCCAATTCTGGAGGATCAACTGCGAAAAGCTGTGAAAATCGATATGAGCGCGAAGTTGCGGACGCGCTTGAATGAAATCGCGGACTGCCTGCGTCTCAGGCTCTGAGAAAGCAGATGCTCCAACGAACACCTCATCGTTCGGATTGGTGCTGGTGCTGTTGCCACCGTTCCAATTGACGCTCCAGTTGCGGTTCAGATCAACGCCGAAACTGCCGCCGCCGTTGTTCCTGCGATTTTTTCTCCATAACCGATCGCCGCCCGCTGCATAGGTGTATTCATACCCATCGGGATTGATGATTGGAACGATGAAGAACTCCAATTGATCAACGAGCGACTTGATGGAAGCATCGCTCTCATATCGACGCACCAGCATATCTGCGATGTACATGGGAACCATGACTGCGATCCACTCGCGTGCGTGCTGACAACCGGAATACATGATCGCCGGCTTGTTGCTGCCAGTCGGACCGGAAATTCGCATTGCCCAGATGGTTCGACCCTCAATCGTGGTTCCAACCACGATCTTGCTCACTAAATCAGGTCGAAGCGCGATCAGTGAATCGATGTAGGCATTCACCTGCTGATAGGTTTTGAAATCAGCGAACCAGTTGCTGGCCCCACCCGCAATGCCTCCCGGAACTTGATCTGGCGGGTTGAGCTGCGCCTGCATTCTCGCGATATCGCTTTGCACGAGCGGGCCGATGTCGTCATTCACGATCTGGAACTTGATGGACGTTTTTTTCAACTGTTCAAACGCCTGCGGCGAAACGCTGCAGGTGAGTGAACCAATGCCCGTGACGCAATCCCATATTCGAGCGCCGCTGGCTGAAAGCGCATCAAATTCGCGCTGCGATTGCACACGAACCTTGAGCAATTTGTGGCCTTGGTACGCTTGTGCAACCGGCTGGTTTGCAATGAGCGGCTGGGCTTCGCACATGCCACCGCACCAAAATAACGCCAAGCCTGCGATTCCCACCAGAATATTCCAGCTTGATTTTCCTACGTGCACGACGCATCTCCAAATGATAAGTTTCCCCCCGCTTTCGCGCTCTCAAATATGACTTGGAATTGACTCGGCGACCACTGTTTAGATTGTATTTTCGCACAATCAACTCTGGTTGCGATGAATTGGCTTAATCAGAAGGGCGAAACAGGCGGTTATTCGGAATTTGCCAATGCACAATTTCCGCACGTTCATCAGTTGATGCAGATTCTGAATCACGCGAGTGCGTGATCAGCGCACTTTTTCCCGGCTGAACGGCCAGATAAAATGCCAGCATTAGTTACGGTCGTGGATTGCCCCCAGTGATTCCGTAGACTTCGCCTGTTACATAACTTGTTTCTTGTGAAGCAAGCAAGACATAAGTAGGCGCCAGTTCTGCGGGTTGGCCTGGCCTGCCATACGGAGTGGCGGCGCCAAAGGATTCGATTTTGTCAGGCGGCTGTCCGCCGCTTGGCTGCAACGGCGTCCAGATCGGCCCGGGGGCGACGGCGTTGACGCGAATTCCACGTTCCATTAATTGCTTTGAAAGCGCCTTGGTAAAAGCAACAATGCAAGCCTTGGTTTGTGCATAATCAAGAAGATTTGCAGAGGGTTCGTAGGCTTGAATCGATGCGGTGTTGATGATTGCTGAACCTGTGGAAAGATGCTGCAGCGCGGCCTTTGTAATCCAGAACATCGCGTAGACGTTCGTCTTGAACGTTGCATCAAACTGCTCGGTTGAAATGTCTTCAATCGATTTCTGCGAAGTCTGCTTCGCGGCATTGTTGACGAGAATGTCCAGGCCGCCCAACGCGCCGGCCGCATCGTTCACGAGTTTCTTGCAAAATGCTTCATCTCGAATGTCGCCAGGAAGGGCCGCTGCCTTGCGCCCGGCTCGCTGAATCAAGTCGACAACTTCCTTGGCATCGGGCTCTTCAACTGGAAGATAATTGATCGCGACATCAGCGCCTTCGCGCGCAAAGGCGATAGCGGCAGCGCGGCCAATGCCTGAGTCGCCTCCCGTGATCAGCGCCTTTCTTCCAACCAAGCGGCCAAAGCCCTGGTAGCTGTTCTCGCCATGGTCTGGCTTTGGATCCATCTTGGAGGCAAGTCCAGGCCATTCCTGTGTTTGCCGCTTGAATGGCGGATGCGGATATTGATCGCGCGGATCGCGCATTGCGAATTGATTTGGCGTGGTCGAGGCATTGCCGGGCTTCGCGGGTGAATTCTGATTATTTGGATCGCGCGCGAAGACTGACCCGCCCGCGGCCAGCAAGATCGGAGTTGCCATGACGCCTGCGCTTGTTTTCACCATTGTTCGTCTCGATAATTTTTCATGTGATTGATCAAAGGACATTCATTTCACCTCTTCCTTGGCGCAGAGAGATAAGCAACCCAGTTTTCCAATGGCTGATCGTTCTTCAATCATCCGCGTCAAGCAATGAGCATTTCGTCTCATCTGCAATGACGACAGTTTTTGTACTGTGAAATCCCGTCTTGGCGAGATCCTGGCTGATTCAACGTTGAAATGGCGAACCCATCAATTTTGGAAGAATTCACAGGGATTTACGAATCACCAATTGACGGCAGAGCGTTCCCAAGTGATTCTGCGCACTTCATGAAAAATCTCATTGCATTATTGATATCGGCCGCGGTGATTTTGCACATCGGCGGATGCGCGCAGCAAACGTATTTTCAAACGCATCGAATTGATCCTTCACGATCTACATCGAATTCACTCGCAGGTTCTTCCAGCGCAGCGCCCTTCAGCGACCCGCGGACGCTGCCAATGTTTGCTGCCGGCCGTGGCGAGCCTTTGAACTGGTCTGATGTAATGGCTGCGGTGGCGTGGGCGGATGTGATCTTCGTTGGTGAACAACACGATGACGCCCTGGGTCACGTCTTAGAGCTTGCGGTCGTGCAAGATACTTTAAAGCGCTGGCCACATTCAGCGTTGAGCATGGAAATGCTTGAACGAGATGAGCAGCATCTTGTGGATGATTTTCTCGATGATGTCATTGACCAGCCGACCTTCGCCAAGCTCACGGGCTCAGAATCATGGGCCGGGAAAGACAGTTGGAAGGACTGGTATCAACCGATGATTGACGTTGCCAAGCAGCGTCACAGTGACGTGGTCGCCGCCAACGCGCCGCGGCGATACGTGAGGCTGGCGCGAACGGATGGATACAACCGCTTGCGGAAACTGCCTGCGAATCGTCGAAGATTTTTCGATCTTCCGTTGGGCGCTGCATCCGATTCGTATCGCAAGCGGTTCGCTGAAGCCATGACGGGAACACCTCCAACCACTGCCACAACAAAACCCGATGCCGCTGCAGCAACATCGCCTGCGACGCAGCCCGCCAAGCCGGCCGGGCATGGCGATGGCACGCCGCCCACGTGCGAGCAACTTGATGCCGGCTTGCGCAGTCAGCGTTTGTGGGATGCCACGATGGCCGGTTCAATCGCCAACGCTCGCGCCGATGGCGCCAAAAAAGTTGTCCATATTGTCGGGCAATTTCATTGCGAATTTGAAGGCGGAACGGTGCAAGAGCTTCGCCGCCGCAGGCCGCATGATCGGATTCTGGTGATCTCAATGCAGCGCGAAAATGCGCTTGATGAAAACCGCATGCGTGATGAAGATCGTCATCGCGCAGATATCGTGATTTACACCGGTGCGCGACCTGACGAAGAATCATCGGAAGCGACGTCAAAACCGAGCGGGTGAAACTGCACAACTTGAAGATTCAAGTAAGTCAGCATGACCGACTCGTCTCGTCGCGCGATAAACGTGCAGCGCGAAGAGACAAGTTGTGACCCGACACTTTTCCTAAACCTTTGCGTGAACTGATCAGCGCCATTCGTGCCTGGGGTATCGGCGCTTCAATTCTTTTTTGAGTTCCGGATACAATGTTTGCCAGAAGTTGCCAAGGTCGCTGGTGATTTGCACTGGGCGGTAGTTGGGGCCAAGGATTTCCAGCAGAATCTCCTGTCTGCCGCCTGCGATGCGTGGCGTTTCTTTAAGGCCATATAACTCCTGAATCTTGGCGCAGCCTCTGGGCGGGCCATCTTGTTGATACTCGATTCGCATGCGTTTTCCGTTGGGAAGCGGCAATGATTCAGGCGCCATGTGTTCAACAAATTGCTGGTCATGCCAGGAAAGCGCTTCGCGAACCGCTTGCATGCACTGGCGATCTTTGATCTGATTGAAGCGAGTTGCGCCGGCGACAATTTCATGCAAAATGACCTGCACATCTTCTTCGTTGTATGAAATCAAACCCCGCTCGGGAAATAGTTTGCTCACGAAGCGCGTGCGCGTGATCCACTGGTGCACGTGTTCATCCCAATGCTCCAGCTTCAAGTTGCCTTGCATGATCTGCGCAACGAGAATTTCTGCGGCGGCGTTGGGATCAACATGGGGACGAATTTTTCTTGCGATTTCAAGTCCGCGATAAGTCTTCACGTGCACTTGTTCAACCGCATGCGATTCATCGTTCCAGATGGTGTTGATTTCGTCAGCAGTTTCGCGCTTGAGCCATGCTGGCTCAATCCGGTTGGCAAGCGAAAGAAGTGATTGCAAGTGGTCGCCCTGCCCGATTTCGCTCACATCTAAAGCGATCAACAATCCCGCGCCACGCACGACGCTTTCGCGATCGAGCAGCACTTTCTTGCGGCCAACCATCGTGCAATTCTGGCGCTGATCATCAAGCTTCATCGCAACGTGATCGAAAAATCCAACCAGCAATGATCGAAGAAGGTTTTCTGTCGTGCCTGGTTGCAATGATGTAGGGGTGTGCAATCTGGTGTGAATCCGCCTGCAAATCTGCGAAAGCTGGGCCGCGGTGCGCTGAACATCGCGACACGCAGCGGCGTTGATTCCCAGATCGTCGCAGCGACGCAAACTAAATTTCGCAACCTTCATATCTGCAAATGCAATCTCTCGTGCAAGCAGATCGGATTCCGGTTCATCAGGCGGTTGAAATCGCAGAAGAATGTTCAATTGGGGCTTGGAGAAGATATCGCGCTCGTTGATGAGCGCGGCCCAAAGCGCGGCGCGTTCAGCGCAGCCGCGGCGAATCGATTCAATCAACATCGCCGACAAGCGCGGGTGCACCGGAAACTTCGACATCAACTTGCCGCGCGGGGTAATGAGGCCATCTGAACTGATCGCACCCAGCGCTTTGAGAAGTGAATCGGCCTGCTGCAACGTCTCTTGGCTCGGCGATTGCAACCACGGAAACGCCGCGACATCCTGAACACCCATCGATTTCAATTGCAGCACTGCTTCAGAAAGCTCCAGGCGCAAGACTTCCGGAATATCCTGCGCGGCGCGCGATGCATGATCGCGCTGCGTCCAGAGGCGAATGCATTCGCCCGGCCCAAGCCGCCCCGCGCGGCCGGCGCGCTGATCAGCGCTGGCGCGGCTAATGGGTTCAGATCGCAACACATTGATTGCGCGGCGAATTTCGTACCGATGAATCTTCGCAACTCCACTGTCAATCACATACCGAATGCCTTCGATGGTGATCGACGTTTCTGCGACATTAGTGGCCACAACGACTTTGCGATTGGAACTACGGGCAAGCGCTGCATCTTGCTCTTGGGGAGTTAATGAGCCATGCAATGGAAAGATTGAGAACGATCCGGCTGTTCTGCACGCATCAATCGTTCGATGAATTTCATACACCCCGGGCATGAAAATCAGCACATCTCCATCTTGGCCGCGTTGCACAATCTCGCGCAGGGCGGCAGCGGCGCTATCCCAAATCGGCTGGAGCGTTGGCTTGGGCAGATATTGAACATCAACCGGAAACAATTGGCCGCCGGCGCGAATCGTTTGGCAATTCAAATATGAAGACACTGCATCAGCATCAAGTGTTGCAGACATCACCATCAACTTCAAATCTGTTCGAGATTTTTCCTGAAGCCGCTTCAGCAATCCCAAAGACATGTCTGCAGCCAGATTGCGCTCGTGAAACTCATCGAGAATCACCATTCCAACATCGCGAAGTTCTGGATCGCTTTGCAGCAGGCGAAGCAGCAAGCCCTCGGTGATGAAGCGAATGCGCGTCTGAGCGCTGATGTTGCTTTCGTGACGAGTTTGAAACCCAACCAGTCCGCCCAGTTCGGTTTTCATTTCCACGGCGACTCGCGCGGCAACCATGCGCGTGGCGAGACGGCGAGGTTGCAGAACAATGATCTGCTTGTCGGCAGCGACCAACTGATGTCGAAACGCAATCTGCGGCGCCTGTGTAGTCTTGCCCGAACCCGTTGGTGCGGTAAGCACCAACCTGTTGGCGGCGGCCAAGTGGTTTACAAGCTGGCGTTCGATTTCCAAAACGGGAAGCATTTTCAAATTCGCTCTAACTCTCGATCAATTCAAGATTTACGATTCTCATCGCAATCGCCGTTCGGAAAACGTTCAGCCACCGCAGCACCTGGCGATTGAACCTTTCTCGCCAGGCCATCGTACTCGCTATCACGCTGCGGTCCTGCTTTGGCGGGGTCTGCGGCACTCGACAATCCTCAATGCATCCAACCTCAAGGAATTTGGGTATCGTGGTGCTTCTTCTTCACTATGTTTGACCGTTCCATTTGTTCGCCTTGTGAATCGGGTGAGTCTTTCCAACATGAGTGCATCAACTGCTTCGAATACTGATTCCTCTTCTTCCGGCCCATCGGCCCGCACCGGCGCGATGATTGAAGCCAGCGGTTTAAGCAAATACTGGGGCGACTTCGCCGCGGTGCGCGATGTCACCTTCAGCATTCCCAAGGGGCAGATCGTGGCATTCCTCGGGCCAAACGGCGCGGGCAAGAGCACCACTATGCGATTGCTCACTGGTTACCTGGCCCCTACTGCGGGATACGCGAAGATTGCTGGTCACGACATGCGAACTGATCGCCAGGCCGGCGCGGCGCATCTTGGATACCTGCCGGAAAACGGTCCGTTGTATCCCGACATGACGCCACGCGGCCTGCTGGAGTTTTTCGCCCAGGCGCGTGGCATGGACAGCGCGCTGGCGCAGCGCCGCATTGAGACTGTCATCCACCTTTGTGCTCTGGAGACTGTGGTGGGCAAGGCCATCGGCAAACTTTCACGAGGCTATCGCCAACGCGTTGGCATGGCTCAGGTACTTCTGCATGAACCAGAAGTGCTCATCCTGGATGAACCCACGGCCGGACTTGATCCGAATCAGATTCGCGAAGTTCGACAGACAATCCGCAACCTTGGCCGCAATCGCACCGTGCTTCTGTCAACGCACATCCTGCAGGAAGTTGAAGCGATGGCGGATCGCGTGTTGATGATCAATGAAGGCAAGATCGTTTTTGATGGCTCGCCACAGGAACTCTCCAGCGGCGGGCGAAGCTTGGATGAACGTTTCGCACAATTGACGGCGTGATTCTTTGGCCATCGGGCGATTTAGCAATTTGGCCATTGACAAAAAACAATCGTTAAATGGCAAAATGGCTCAATAGCCAAACTCAAATTTTCGGCACTGACATTGATTTGGATCTAAGACCTTATGAACCCTCACGTGATCTTCGCTATTTTTCGGCGTAATTTCGCCAGTTATTTCAGCAGCCCTATCGGGTATGTGTTCATCTGCGCATTCGTGTTGATGAGCGGCTTCGCGGCGTTCTGGCCCAACGATTTCTTCAACGCCAATCTCGCGACGCTCGATCAACTCAACAAGAACTTGCCCTGGATCATGCTGGTGTTCATTCCCGCGATCACCATGAGCATCTGGGCGGACGAAAAACGCCAGGGCACCGATGAACTGCTGCTGACGTTGCCTTGCACAGACCTCGATGCGGTGGTTGGCAAATATCTTGCTGCGTTGGCGATCTACACCGTGGCGCTGGTGTTCTCATTCTCAAATCTATTCGTGTTGGCGCGGCTGGGCACTCCCGATGTGGGTTTGCTCATCAGCAACTACATTGGATATTGGCTGGTGGGCGCGGCGATGATTTCTGTGGGCATGGTTGCTTCATTTCTCACCAACAGCCTTACCGTATCTTTTGTCCTGGCCCTGGCGTTCAACGCGCCGCTGGTCTTTGCCGCCTGGGCAGACTCGATGATTCCCGCGGATTCCTTCGCGCGATTCATCAAGAGCGCCAGCATTGCTTCGCAATTTGATGACTTTGGAAAAGGTTTGATTACCCTCTCGGGCGTGGTGTTCTTCGCATCCATCACGCTTGTGAGCCTGTATCTAAGCATGGTGTTGATCGGCAAACGCCATTGGGCCGGCGGGGCCTACGGCTCAACCATGGCTGGGCATTTCACGGCACGGGTGCTGGCGTTGATCGCAATGGTTGTTGGCATCAATGTGCTGGCCAATCGTGTTGATGCACGGGCCGATGTCAGCGCGGAGCGCGTCAATTCGCTGAGCCCGCAAACTGCAACCATCTTGAAGAGCATCGACACGCCTCGGCCGGTTTATGTTGAAGCGTACATCAGCCCCAACGTTCCGGAAGAATATGTGCAGACGCGTTTGAATCTGCTTTCAATGCTGCGCGAAGCCCACGCCATTGCGGGCGACAAGGTTGTGGTGCGCGTGCACGACACGCCGCGCTTCAGTGAGGCGGAAGCCGCGGCGGAAACGCAATTCGGCATTCACCCGCAAGGCGTGCAAACGACTGAAGGCGGCAAGTTCGGCGTTGATGAAATTACGATGGGCGCTGCATTTATCTGCGGCCTCGATAAGGTTGTCGTTCCATTCTTTGATCGCGGCATTCCGGTTGAGTACGAAATCGTCCGTTCCATCGCCACGGTCAGCCAGCAGAAACGAAAGAAGATCGGCATCCTCGCCACCGATGCCAAGCTGTATGGCGGGTTTGATATGGAATCCTTTTCGCAGCGTGCTGATCAACCGATTATTGATGAATTGAAAAAGCAATACGACGTGGTGCAGGTGAATGCAGACAAAGCAATTACCGATCATTTTGATGCACTGCTGGCGGTGCAGCCATCAACTCTCACCGCGCCGCAGATGACGAACTTTATCGCAGCGGTGAAATCCGGCGTTCCTACCGCCATCTTTGAAGATCCATTGCCTTATCTGGACAGCGGCGTGACGCCCACGAGTCAGCCGCGCCAGCCGCGCAACCGCAATCCGTTCATGCAGCAGCAACAGCAGCCGCAGCCACCCAAGGGAGATATCTCAACATTGTGGAAGGCGTTGGGAATTCGATTTGAAGATCGCGAAGTGATTTATCAGGCGTACAACCCGTATCCCAAGTACACGGATTTGGCCAAGGCCAAGGAGTTTGTCTTTGTAAGCAAGGGTTCAGGCGCCAAAGAGCCATTCAACACGAACAATCCGATCACGAATGGCTTGCAGCAGGTGCTGGCAGTCTTCGCAGGTCGCGTTGAGCAGGCGCCTGGCGCGACAACCAAGTTTGAACCACTTGCTCAGACAAATCAGCAGACAGGAACAGTTGCATTCGCTGATGTCATGACCCGCAACTTCTTTGGTCAGGGCCAGCTGAATCCCAATCGCCGCTTGCGCAGCACAGGCGATAGCTACGTGCTGGCGGCGCATGTAACAGGCGCTGCGGATAATTCAACTCCGCCTGCAACGACAGCTCCTGCAAATCAGCCAATGAATGTCGTTGTGGTGTCAGATATTGACATGCTGTATCCGGTGTTCTTCGCGATGCGATCGCGAGGCCGCGATAAAAACGATCCGGTCGATATCAACCTGGACAACGTCACTTTTGTGCTGAACACTCTGGATTACCTTGCCGGCGATGATCGGTTCATTGAGATTCGCAAGCGGCGTCCCGCGTATCGCACGCTGACAACGGTTGAAGCCAAGACCAAGGCAGCGCGAACCAGCGCGGATGACCAGCGCGAAAAATTCATTGCACTTTTTGAAAACAAGCATGCCGAAGAGCAGAAGAAGCTTGATGACAAGGTGGCGGAATTGAAAGCGCGACAGGGAATTGACCCCATGCAAATGGCGCAGGAATTGGCGACGGCTCAGCAGGCGGGGCAAAACCGTTTGGCCGCCGCCAACGAGCAGTTGGAAAAAGAGCGCGATCAACAATTGAAAATGATCGAGCGCAATCTCGCGATGCAGGTGCGAAGCGTTCAAGATCAATACAAACTCGCGGCCATCGCCTTGCCACCCATTCCGCCGTTGCTGGTTGGACTGGTCTTTTTCTTCCGGCGTCGATCAATGGAAAAAATCGGCGTGCCCAAGGCGAGACTGCGAACGTGAAACTTGTCTTCTTGTAAAACCGACTCGCAGTAAGACGCAGCTTCAAGAACCAAGAAAAATAATCCCCAAGTACCCATTACGAACTTAACACTGCCATGAACGAACTCGCACGAACCGGAACTTACATCGCACTCGCCGCTGCATCATTGGCGGTGGCGTGGATCGCGCGGCCAGCCACGATTGATCGCAAGGAAGTGGATGACACCGGCCAGCGATTCTTTGCCGAATTCCAGCCGTTGGATGCCAAGAGTTTGGAGATTGTCGGCTTCAACGAAAGCACATCCAATCGTGTCGCGTTCAAAGTCGCCCAGCAAGAAGGCAAATGGGTGATTCCTTCGCATGAAAATTATCCAGCCGATGCCCAAGAACACCTCGCGAAAGCGGCGACCAGCGTCATGGATATCAAGAAAGGAACCAAGGCCACCGATCTTTCATCGGAACATGATTTATATGGCGTGACTGATCCATCGGACGCGAAAGCGTCGCCTGGCCCGGGCACCGGCACGCATATCACGTTGCAGGATGATGGCGGCAAGAACCTGGTTGACATCATCGTGGGCAAGGCTGTCAAGGACAATCCTAACATGCGTTTTGTTCGCATGCCAGGCAAAGATCGCGTGTACATGGCCGCAATCGACACAGCGCCGCTTTCCACCAAGTTCGAAGATTGGATTGAGCGCGACCTGCTTAAACTGAATGCCTCATCGATCAAACAAGTGGTGATCGACAATTACTCGGTGGATGAATTGCAAGGTCGCGTCAATCCTGGCGATCGCTTAACCATTCAATACGATCAAACGCAAGGCAAGTGGACGATGGAGGGTTTGCAGGCCAATGAAGCTTTGCAAACCGACAAGCTCGATACGATGCGCAACTCTCTTTCTGATCTGAAAATAATAGATGTGCATCGAAAGCCCGCGGGTTTGAGCAACCAGTTGCAGGGCAACGGCAACATGAAGCTGGATAACGAAGCGTTAAGCTCTTTGATGAGCCGTGGCTATTACGTTGCCCAAGGGCAATTGCTTTCCAACCAGGGCGAATTCCAAATCAGAAGCGGCGATGGGGTTGAGTACATTCTGCGCTTTGGCGAAATCGCCAACGTTACCGCCGGGGCGAATCTGAATTCATCGCAATCTGAAGCGGATAAAGGTCTGGAAACCGGCCGTTACTTGTTCGTGACCGCCACGTTTGATGCATCGTTGCTTGAGCAGCCCAAGTATGATCCCGTGCCCGATGAACCCGCCCCGCCAGCATCGCAACCCGACGGTGCAGCCACACAACCGAATGATCCTGCCTATTTTGTAGCCAAGAAAGCTCACGACGACGCGATGGCCGCGAATGAAACCAAGCGCAAGGAATTTCAGAAGAAATCTGATGAAGCTGCGGAAAAGGTTAAGACATTGAATTCGCGCTTTGCAGATTGGTACTACGTAGTGCCCGACAGCGTGTTTCAAAAACTGAAGCTGAAGCGTGCAGACCTGGTTGGTCCGCCGACAGCGCCAAACGCACCAATCGCACCGACAGCGCCCATGCCGGGCGAAAACTAAGTCGAAAACCCAACGAGCGATCGCACCATCGGCCGCGATCGAACGCCTCTGAACGATCAATCGTCGCGACTTCCAGCGCGATTCGCTCTGCTCGTTTCGATCGCGTTGACGGGCGAGAACCATTGAGAACATGACATTCGATACACTCACGGTCGGAGGTATCGTCATGGCGAATCTGTTCACGCGGCGTGAAGTGGTCAAGACAATCGGCGCAGCCGCGCTGTTGGGTGGAATTGGTGGCGGCGGGTTAGGATATTCATCACTCGCTTCAGCGCAACCCACCAGCGCGGCGCGGCGCCGCGCGATTCGCGTTGCGCATCTCACTGATGTTCACGTAGAACCTGAGCGCAAGGCTGATCAAGGCATGGCCGCCTGCCTACATCACGTGCAAAGCCTTGCGGATAAGCCTGAATTGATCTTGACCGGCGGCGACATGGTGTTCGATAGCTTTGAAGCCGACAACACGCGCACTCAACAGCTTTGGGATTTGTGGAAAGGCATCATCAAGAATGAATGCTCGATTCCGCTTGAGCATTGCATCGGCAACCACGACATCTGGGGCGGCAACAAGAACCGAAGCCACACCACAGGCAGCGAACCCAATTATGGCAAGAAGCGCGCCATGGAGGTGTACAACATCAACGAGCGCTTCCGCAGCTTTGATCGCGCGGGCTGGCATTTCATTGTGCTCGATAGCGTTTTCGTTGAAGGCGATGGTTACAAGGCCAGGCTCGATGAACCGCAATATGAATGGCTGGAGCACGACCTCGCATCAACCGATCCTAAAACTCCAGTGCTGGTTCTCTCGCACATCCCTATCGTCAGCATCACGCCTATTCTTGGCTCAAGCGATACCACGCGCAAAGAATGGAAAGTCGATGGTTCGCTAATGCATCTTGATGCGATTCGCTTGAAGAGTCTTTTCAACAAGCACAAGAACGTGAAGCTCTGCCTGAGCGGGCACGTGCATTTGCTCGATCGCGTGGATTACAACGGTGTGTCATACATCTGCGATGGTGCGGTCTGCGGCGCATGGTGGAAAGGCAGAAATAAAGATTGCGATGAAGGGTATGGCGTGATCGATCTTTATGACGATGGAAGTTTCGATCATCAATACATCATGTACGGTTGGAAAGCGCAGACTTAAGAGGTTTCCATTGCAGACGTTGTTTATCCATGTCGATCGCGCATCGCCATGATCGCGGCTTTTTTTGCAGTCACGAATTGAATCCTTCTCACGGACACGGCCCCCATGCGTTGATCACTGCCAAGAGGTCATCCACGTTCACAACGCAATTATGCGTGATGTCTGCATTGCAATTGGGCGGACACGGCCCGGCGCACGGGCCCCAGCCGTTAATAACGGCGAGCAAATCATCAACATTGATGATGTGGTTGTTGCCCGCGATGTCTGCGGGGCAAGGCGTTTGCGGCGAATAGTTCACGATATCGACACCCTCTTGGGTCGGTTGCGCCGTTACCGCGACTTTCGTCGCATGGCACACAACAAGTTGCGAAGGTCCGCCTGAGAGCATCGTTGATTCCATAATTGATGATGTGGCGCCCGTGGCATGGATGCGCAGCAGGTGTCCATCATTTAATGCCGCATACAGAATTCCTTCTGCGGGCGAATAATGCGAATCACGCGCTGGCGATGTCAAGGCAAGCGATGTCACAACCGCGTTAGTTGCTGTATCAATCACGTACATGCGCGGATTGTTTGAATCAGTATTGCCTGCATAGGCGAACGTGCCGGCCGCATCAACGTTGATCGTCAATGGGAATTGAACTCCCGGAACAGTCGCTATCACGCTCGACGCAGCGCCATTGATGTTCACCACCGAAACATTGTTGCTGAACGCGTTGGTGACATACACGCGGGTGCCCGCCGGATTGAAGGCGGCGCGGATTGGAAATGTTCCAACGGGAACAACAACGATAAGGCTTCGTGTGGCGGTGTCATACAAGCGCAAGTTGTTGTTGAAGCTATCGCACACGGCAAGGATCGCGCCGTTGGGACTCAATTCAATGCCGCTGATTTCAGTGTAAGCATACCCCTGTGCTGAGCCGGTTTCGCCTGCGGAAATCTGCGAAAGAATCGAGCTTGCCGCGCCGTTGATGCGAATGAAACTGATTTGATCTGGCGCTGCAACGTTCAATACATATGCGAACTGGCTGTCTGCGGAAACGCGAATCTGCGATGGACGACTGAAGATTGAAAGCGAAGATACAATCGTATTCGTGGTCAGGTCAATGATGCGCAGCACGTTGGCATCGGTCGCGCAAACCAATGCATATTGACCATTGGGAGTGATCGCCGCCGCGAGCGGGCGTTCGCCAACGTCGATGTACGCCTGAATCGCATGCGTCGCCATATTCACGATGGCAACGTTTCGCGAGGTATTGTGGCAAACCACAAGCTTTTGACCATCATTTGAAATCGCCAGGTTGCGGGCATTGTCGCCTTCAGGAATCGCGCCGGTAAGCGCGAAACCTTCAAGGCTGCTCGCGGCGCCGTTGATGTTGTAGAAGTGAATGTCTTCGCGAAAGCGTGTGTTAAGCGCGACGGCGCGCAAGGCAACGGGACTGGTTGCTGCTTCCACGCAGGCGGCGAAGGGAATTGTCGCTACCAACGTTTGCGATGCAATGTTGATAACGCGACAATTGAAGTTGGAGACGAATGCATACTGGCCATCAAACGACAATTCAATATCGCCTACCGAACCGGTGTTGATCGTTGTGGTGACAACGCCAGTGGTCAGGTTGACGAAGATCGCGTTATTTGAAATAGCAGCGATCGCATGTGATTTATCTGGCGTGATGCGGATGACTTCTGCATCAAGAGGTTGGGCCATGGGGAAGGAAGCGGCCACGGTTTGAGTGACCAGATTAATTTTGGTGATGGCGTTGCCCGGGCTGTCGTGACCGATAATGGCTGTCGTTCCATCAGCGCTGAGGGCGACAGATGTCGGTCCTGCCGCGGTGTTCAACGTCGCCAGCGTGGCGCCGTTTGTGCGGTTGTAGAGTTTCACTTGCGAGCCGCTGCGATTGGGGCAAACAATGGTTGTGCCATCAGGCGCGAGCGCAAACTGAGTGTAAAACGGACCAGATCCGCCCGATTCGGGTGTGAAGTAAAACCCGATCACACCTTGCGATACGCTCGGGAACGTGAGCACTTCTGTGTGCGAGATCAAGTCAACAACAGAGAACGAAGAATTGATCGCATCGTTGATCACGCCAACCACCGCAAAATGACTATCCGGCGTAATCGCGACTTTGTATGGCTGCTGGCCGGTGATTGGCACGTGCGTCACCAATGCATGCGATGCGATATCAACAATTGAAATTGAATTGCCAAAGGTGTTGGCTGTAATAGCAAATTGACCATTGGGAGTGACCGCAACATCAACCGGAAAATCCCCCACTGTCACCGTGTTGGTCACGGTGCGTGTGTTGACATTGAGGAACGTAATGTTGTCAGTTTCGCGATGAACAACAATCACCTGCGAGCCATCATTGGTGTACACGACATCATCAGGACCATCGGCTTCAGGATCGTTGTTGGTGGACAAGAATGAATACGCTGGCCCGGGGCCGGCGATGCCGCCATTGCCTGTGATCGGCGGCGCGGTTCGGGACATCATGCGCGGCTGCATCCATAACTGCTTCACAATGGAAGCAGATTCATTATTCGTGTTCGCCTGTGAATCCACCCGCTGCGCGAACGAAGTGTTGCAAATCGCCAAACCCAGAACGAAAGCACCCAGAAACGCAATTCGATTGCCGGCCATGATTCTCCTCCTGATGAACATTTCTGAGTGTCGCGGCTTTTATGGAGAAATGCAACAACTTTTTTCACACACAAAGATCATTCTGATGCACCATTCCGGCGTTTTGAACCGGCTTCTTCTATCATTCCTCGCTTGACCACTTCGTTGCGACACGATCCCTTCGCTGCACTGCGCGAACAGAATTACCGGCTGTTTGTGATTGGCTGGCTGCCCGCTTCCTTGGGGTTGCAAATGCAGGCTACCGCACTGGCATGGGAAATGTATGAGCGAACCGGCGATCCATTGGCTCTGGGAATCTTGGGATTGGCGCGAGCGCTGCCAACGGTGGCGCTGGCGTTGCCTGCCGGACGAATTGTCGATCTGGTTGATCGCCGACGCGTGCTGGTGTTCACCCAAATGGGGTTCACAATCGCAAGCTTGCTCCTGGCGGTTGGCTCGTGGATGTGGGCCAATGGATCGTTCTCCACCATGCGTACTGGCGTATGGATGATGTATTTTCTCGTGGCGCTGACAGGGTGCGCTCGCGTGTTCAATGGACCTTCGCGATCGAGTCTGCTTCCGCAGATTTTTCGAAGTGGCGTCAGCGGCGCCGCGTTTCACAATGCAGTGACCTGGAACAGCGGCGTATTTCAACTGGCCGCCATGATTGGACCGGTGGTGGCCGGCGCGATGATCGCCGCGACCAATCATGCATGGCCTGTTTATATAATTACCGCGGTTACGTGCTTGTGGTTTGGAATCATGGTGATGTTCATTCGCCCGTTTGACATCGAGACCACGGCCAAAAAGAACCCGAAATACAAATCGATCTGGCAACTGGTGCGGCCGTCGGCGCTTTTGCCTGGCATTCTGGAAGGCGTGCGGCATATTCGGCGCGAGCGGACCATCTTCGGCGCGATCACACTTGACCTGTTCGCCGTTCTTCTTGGAGGGGCGACAGCGCTGATGCCGATTTACGCCAAGGACATTCTGCACGTTGGGCCGCGCGGATTGGGAGCGCTGAAAGCCGCCCCATTTGTGGGCGCATTCATCATGGCGATCGTGATGGCGTATCGGCCAGCGTTCAAAAAAGCTGGGCCGACGATGTTATGGTCGGTTGCAGGGTTTGGCCTTTGCACAATCGTCTTTGGCGTTTCACATTGGTTCTGGCTTTCCATAACTATGCTCGCGCTGTTGGGCGCTTTGGATAACATCAGCGTGGTCGTTCGCAGCGTGCTGGTGAACGTTCGCACACCCAATGAACTTCGCGGCCGAGTTGCCGCAGTGAATTCTGTGTTCATCGAATCTTCAAATGAAATCGGCGGATTCGAAAGCGGTTTGGTGGCGAAATATCTGGGTGCAATGTTCAGTGTTGTGGCGGGCGGCATCGGCACGGTTGCCGTGGTCATTGCCATGGCGTGCTGGATTCCTGAACTGCGAAGGCTTCGTCGCATTTCGCCAACTGATCAAGACGATGAATTGATTGAGCGTGAAACGGAAGCCAAAGCCGAAGCGATGTTATAAGTCTGCTTACGGCGGCAGAATTCCGCATGGTGAAATCACATTCGGAAAACGCGGTTCGATCGAGAAATTCGTCATCGGCTGACTTAACTTCACAATGCTGTAGTCATCTTCATACATCGTGATGTTGTCGTTCTGACCGCTGGCGTACAAACCAAAATGCCATTGACACATTTTGGGCACAGAGACGGTGAATGTCGCATTGCACACCTTGGCGCCATTCTGCCAGACATGCATCACGCCTGAATAATAGTTGAGATACACCGTAATGCGATTCCACTGGCCACGCTGAAATGCCGGTGCATTTGGCGCATAGGTCACCGTATTCACGTGAACTGGTTTCAATCGCATCGAAGAATCATCAATGTTCAAGGTGACCACGCCGATCCAACTGTTCGAGCAATCATGCGTGCAGGTCATCAGGCTTAACCATCGTGTTGAATCAAACGTGTATGGGCAATCAACCCACTCCCACATCGTGACCACGACGCCGTTGGGCGCATCAATGCCGCCTGAAGAAGGCGTCGAGAAATTCGGCAGCAGCGTATCGCCTTGAAATCGCAATCCTGCGTAGCCGCGATGCGAATCCGATGTCGCGCACTGCACTCTGGATTTATGCGAGTGAGTGGCTGAACGAAATTTTTCTGTGGTGAAACCTGTCGCTTCGCAGGAACTCGGCGCTTCGTACGAATCCGTCCAGTGGCTGTAATTCAGCGTTTCGAAATTCTCGCACCACAATGGATTGCCTTGCATGCAGCCATTGACAGGCAGACACAGCGCACTGCATTGGCCCCAGCCATTCACAACTGTTAAGAGGTCATCTGCGTTGACGATTCCGTTATGAATCAAAGGCGAAACATCGGCCGGACACGCCCCCGGCAGTGAAGGGCAAGAGCCCCATGCGTTCACCACCGCCAAAAGATCAGAGACGTTGACTTGGTTGTCGTTGTTGATGTCCGATGGACAGGTCACGCTCGCAAATACTTCAGATGTCCCACAGCCGATGGAAATAGCCAAGCAACAAAGCAGTGGTCTAAGCATGCAATGAGTCCTCAAAATCGCGGGGCACATCGTGGCCGGGGCGAACCGGGGAGAACGGGGCAGGCTAAGACCTGAACCCCGAATAACGTTGAGCTGTTCGAGCCACCATACGTACGAGGTGGTGAAAGCCAGTGTTTCCAAGAATCGGTTCATTTTCCAAGAATGAACTCAATCGCAAGTGAGAAGGATCGCTTCACCTGGATTCTTCATGCAAGAAAGGCGCACTGCCTTTGGGACCTTTGAAACTTCGCCAAAACCAATCAACTCATTTGATGCACGACCTCACTTCTCAGAAATACGGATTTAGAGAGGCGCGCACAATTTGCAGACAAGTGGTTGAGTTTGCGCGCACATTTTGTCGCGGTCATTCCGTGCATGACTGCACTCGCGCCAGTGTCACCAGTCCATGAGATCGCTGCACCATCAATAGCATGATCGCGCATAGAAACAATGCCCTTTCAATCTTGGCTGAAGTTCCTTCGCGGCGCGCGCAATCGGCAACTCTTCGCCACAGAATCCAGCGCCATGACGTTCTTCGTGAGCAAAACAACTCTGCAAGTTTCAAAAGTCAATCAAAAGGCGCGGCCAGTTTATGCGCGATATCATCGCCTCGCCCCTTTCACCACCAACCACGAACTCCTCATCAGGAAGATGATTCGCGAACCAATGCCCATCATGGCGTTTCGTCGATCACATCCTCAAACCGGATCCACTCCCAGCGCGGCTTCCACTTCCTTGCTGCTGCCTTATGCTGCGGACTCTGCACAAACAGAAGATACGATTCCCTGGAATCAAACCCCGCATAAAACGCAACATCGTAATTGGCATCAATGTTCGGACGGGCAGTGTCCAGCGGCTTGCCCGCGAAATATGAAACCATGCCCGGCATGCTCGCGAGTTGCGTATCGCAATCGTGAATCAGTTCATCAGCGTCTGCGGCATTCTTCAATTTGAAGAAAACTACGTGATTCACCCGCGCCGGGCGCGGCGCGCTGGCCATTGAACCGTGCCAGCATCCGCCCGCCACGGTCATGCAGAATACTAGAAGTACACAGCACAGGCATTTCAACATGAAATTTCTCACTCGCTAAACGCCGCTGCAAATCCACGCAACGACAACAAATTTCATTCTAATATAGATTAGGCTCAAATGAATTCCCGGCCGCGCGATCTTGTCTTGGTTGTCGAATCCGAAAATGCAGAAACACATCAGCGCGCGATTGAATTAGCGAAGAACCTGGGGTTGTCGATATCGAGTCTGGAAGAAACAGAAAATGCTGTACGTGCTTCGCCGCAAGCGGCAGCAGACGCCAAACTTATTTTGGCGGTGCGCGATGAAGGATTGGAATTGCGCGATTCTGAAATGAGGCCCGGCCGCGGGTTGCATATTGATTTCTCAACTCTGCATCCCAAACAAGCCGCAGCCAAAGGCGGCTTCTCGCGCAAGCAACCATTGGCCCGCGCGATGGGAAAACACTCGCAAACCATCCTTGATGCCACCGCAGGCCTTGGCCACGACGCCGCGCTGTTGGCCTGCATGGGCTTTGAAGTGACTGCCGTCGAGCGTTCGCCCGTCGTCGCGGCGTTGTTGCAAGACGGGTTTCGCCGCGCAATGCTTGATCCGGAACTTCGCGCTGCGCTTCACGATCGATTGAAGATCATGCATGCCGATGCTCGCGATCTTCTTTCGCAACACAACAACTCGTTTGATGCGGTGTACATCGATCCCATGTTTCCCCCCAAGCGCAAACATTCAGCGCTGGCGAAAAAAGAAATTCGACTCGTTCGCCAGATCGTAGGTGATGATGATGATGCGACGGAGTTGCTCGCCACGGCCCGAACTCATTGCAAGCGCGTCGTCGTCAAGCGCCCCACATCCGCACCGCACCTTCATGACAGCCCGACTTCAAGCATTGAAAGCAAGCTTGTGAGATACGATGTTTATGTGAGCTAAAACCAGTCTTTGACAAAAACTTCCTGCGCTTTGACTTCCTTGAATTCCCATCGGCTGAGCCCGCTTTGCGGCGATTTCCCTAACCACTATTGCTTCATCGGCACGCTATTGTTACCAAGTGACAGGAAACATCTGATAAAGGAGAGTGATTCATGAGTCCGCAACGCATTCTTGGAATTGTGATTCTAGTGGTAGGAGTGGTGCTGCTGGTGATCGGCCTGCAAGCCACCGATTCTTTTGGCGAACGCTTGATGAACACCTTCACCGGCCACTGGTCAGACAAGACCAATTTCTACATCATCGGCGGCGCGGCGGCATTTGTTGGCGGGCTGCTTCTCACCATGATGGGCACCAAGAAATAAAACAACTGTGAACGAGCCGCCGTTAGCAACCACTGCGTCGTAACGCCATGCGCTTCCGCTCCCTGACGGTCGCGGCTCGTGTTTCGGTTGGATGGCCTTCGCTCCCTGACGGTGGCGGCTCGTGATGCGGTGCCACGACTCGCCGCGAGCGTTCACTCCGTGAACGATCCGCGGAGAGTCGTGACGATTCACGATCAAAACTGAATCAATGCCTGTTGTGCTTTTGGAACGCACGACTCTCCGCCATCATTCGCCAGAGACGAATGACGCGGCGAGTCGTGGCACCCCCGTTGGCTATTGCCACTGCACTGAACGAACTTTTATCCTTACGCACCGGAAGCGGCGGGCTTCACAGGTTCCGCAGGCGCGGTTGTGGGCGTCGAAGCCTTCGCTCGCCACGCTGTTTCCTCCTCGCTCTTTCCCCACTTGTGATAAAGATCAGCGATCGACTTTGCAGCATTCATGGCGCGATTGTGATTCTCACCCAGCGCTGCCGTCAACGATTGATAACCCGCAAGATATTCCTTTTCCGCTTCTTCAAAGCGGTTCTGGTCGCCGAGCGATTCGCCCAAGTTGATGCGGGCCGCGCCGCGCATCCAATGACCCTCAGGCAAAAGCTTTTCGAGACCTGCCACCATTTCGCGGAACATCGGTTCAGCCTCAGCAGGCTTCTTGCGATCAAGCAACAAGAGCGCCAGGTTATTTTCCGTCACCAGCGTATCCTGCGAAGCGTCGCCATCAATCCTTCGATGAGTCTGCAACAGCTCGCGCATCAGTTGCTCTGCTTCATCAAGGTGGCCGCGAAGCTGCTGCGTCCGCGCAAGATTTCCCTTGAACGTCAGCGTGCTGCGATGCTCTGGCCCAAGCGTTCGCTCTGCAATCTGCACGATCTCATACAGCAGCGCGAATGACTCTTCGTATCGCTTCATCTGTTCCAAAGTCAACGCTCGCACGTTCTTGGTAATCAACGTTTCCAGATGCTCAGGGCCGAACACTTTTATTTTTGCTTCGATCATTGCAGAGCTGATGGCATCGGATTCTTCATACTTGCCCAGCTTCTGCAGGATTGAGGCGCGAACACTCTGCAAATTCATGCTCAATGGGTCTGTGGGTCCGAACGCTGCAAGCGCGGCTTCAGACGCCTGCGAAGAAACCGCCAGCGCTTCATCGAGCTTTCCCTGATCTTCAAGCAGATCAGCAAAACTGGATTGCGATTCCAACGTTTCGCGATGGCCCGCACCCAACACCCTGGCCTTGGTGGCAATCACATCGCGATGCATCTGCTCAGCTTCGTCGTAGCGATGTCGATCTTGCAACACCAACGCCATGCGACTCATGGAAACCAGCGTCTGCGGATCATCAGGTCCCAGCGTGCGGCGGCGAAGGTCCAGCGCCTTGGTTTCCAACTGCTCCGCTTCATCGATTTCGCTTAAATAAAGATGCGCGCTTGCAAGGTCATCCATGGTTTCAAGCGTGTCGCGATTTTCTTCGCCGAGCAAACGCGTCTGAATTTCCAGCGCGGGAATCAACTGAGCCTTGGCCTCGGCGTATCGGCCCAGCATGAAATACGTTTCGCCCAGCGACTTTCGCAATGATGCTTCAACTTGCGGCTGATCTTTGAAAGCCTCGCCAACTCTTTTCGCCGCATCATCAAGAACTTCTTTCACCGTCACTTCATGACCTTGGGCCTTGGCTGGATCAACCGAAAGCAGCATGTTCTGAAGGAACTCATTGATCGCTCTGGTCTTGGCCTCGGCGAGCACTGCGGATTCCTTTGCACTATCGGCCTTGTGACGAAGCGATCGCTCTCTAATCAACAATCCGCCTGCCACCAACATCAACACCGCAAGCGAGATTGAAATGAAAGTTGCGGCACGCACCAAGCGCTGGCGCCGCTGCACCTTTCGCCGCGATTCCAGATTCCGCAGATTGCTCGCCAAATCCGCAGCGCTGGCGAAGCGATCTTCCGGCCGACCCGCCACGCAGCGCGCGATATCTTCACGCAAGAGCGGATCGGTTATATCGCGCTCCCACCCATGTGCGAGTGGCCGATGCAAATCGCCCACCAGCAACTGATACAACATCACGCCCAGCGCGTACACATCGCCTTGGATAGTGAACGGCTGACCCGCGAGCGATTCAGGTGGCGAATACAGCCGCGTGCCAGTGCGGCTTGGGTCGCTGGTTCCATTCAGCGTTTCTGTAAAACCAGAAAGCGTGATGTTGCGATGTTCAACTTCTTTTCGATTCGAAAGTTCGCCAATGCCAAAGTCCGCCAATCGCGGCCGCGGCTCGCCGTTGTCAACATACACGAGAATGTTGGAAGGCTTGATGTCCTTGTGCAGCACGCCAATGGAATGGGCCGCAGCAACCGCATCGGCGATTCGCGCCAGCAAATCAATTCGCGTCGCAACGGGCACTTGCGCAATTCCGCCTTGCGATTGCGCCCAATCGTTGAGGTTGCCCGCTTCAGTGAATTCGCTTTCCAGAAAATATGGCGGATCATCCAGATGAATATCGTGAATCTGCGCGATGTCTGGCCGATCGCCTAATGCATCGCGAAGCAAACGAAAGAGCGTGAGTTCGCGTCGGAAAGATCGCAAGCGATCGACATCAAAGCAAAACTTGTACACGCGATGGGCTTTGGTTTTGCGATGTTCAGCCAACCACACTTCACCAAAGCCGCCTTCGCCGAGTCTTCGCTCCAACAGCCAGCTTTCGCGCCGCGGAATTTCCGAACCAGCCGCGGGACGCCAGCCGAGAATTTCATCTTCAGCAGCGGTCACGGCGCAGCAGCATTTTTCGGTGTTGTTCGGCCGCGCCAGCGGCGCGATGCCCAGCGCCCCCACTTCGCAGACCTCAATCGGTTCATCGGCGCCTTGAAACACATACGGCCCGTGCGCCATCCATCGCAACTCCGGAAGCTCTGCGTGCGATACAGATGAAGTCGTCCGATGAACGATTGTCGGATGCACGCGAACATACTGCCGCGCATCATCAAACGCGGCGCGGGTGAGAAGAATCTGCCCAGGCAGCGCCAAGCTCATGATTCGCGAAGCGATATCCGCCGCCAGTCCGATCAACTTGGGCCGACCTGCGATGTCGGGTTCTGATTCGGTCACTTCACCCAGGTGAATGCCGATGCGCACGCGCAGCGGCTTGAACTCGCCAAGCTCATCGTTCAAGGCATATTGAAATCGCAGCGCGGTGTTGACGGCATCGCTTGCGGTGTTGAAGCGCGCGAGAAATCCATCGCCAGTGTCTTTGATGATTTCTCCGCCTGACGTTGTCTTGATCAATTCGCGAAACAGCGCATCATGCCGGTTCAAAAGCTGCCCGTACGCAACGGTTCCCAACTCGTTCTTGAGCGCGACTGAGCCGGCGATATCCGTGAACAAAAGCACCATCAAACGCGATGGCGGCGAAACTGATTTCATCATGCACTCCAAGCTTTTCTAATTGAATTCTGGCAAACAATAGCATATGAAATGCAGTGCGAAAGGAAGGCGTGAAAATGGCTTGGGTCTCGCCATGAATCAAATCCAAGTGGACGGCTTCAACCTATTAAATTGGATTAAGGACAGCTGCCCCAATTGTTGATCACCATGAGAAGGTCATCGACATTCACCACGCCATTGTGCGTTGCATCTGCGGGACAGGGCACGGGCGGCGGAGGTGGCGGCGGTGGACATGGGCCCCAGTGGTTGATGAGATAGATCAAATCGTCGACATCTATCTTTCCATTGATGATGATATCCCAGTGGCACGGCACTGGGCAGGAACCCCAGTGGGCAATCAAGAACTGCAAGTCATCGACGTTAACGACTGAGTTTGTTGAAATGTCGGCCGGGCACAATAGGTCTTGTGGTGGGCAATTCCCCCATCCGTTGATGATTGTCACTAGATCATCAACATTGACATGGTTGTCGAGCGTGACGTCTGGCTGGCACGTGTGACAATCTCGCCAATGACTAATATTGTGAAGCAATTGTCCACCTGAATTGTCAAACGCGCCTCCGGCAAAGAGTTCGTTATCGCGTACCAACAACGCATGAACCTCGTCTTCATTTGCAACGCCTAATCCATCGCCAAAAGGTTGCCAATAGGATCCGTTCCATCTGGCCATGTTGTTGGCAGCATATTGGCCCGCAATTTCATATAATCCACCGGCAACCAAATCACCGTTATAGGTTGTCAAAGTGTTTACGTCATAACCACCCACTCCATCACCAATTTCGTGCCAGGAAAACCCGTTCCATCCGATAATCCTAGCAGTCACGGGACGTGTAGCAGTGTTGAAGCCGCCGACAACCAACTCGTTATTGAAATCTGTAAGACATTTGAAGAAGAAATGTTGCGATTGCGATGTCGTGAGAGTTTCCCAAACCGAACCGTTCCATCGTTTGATTACCTTCAGATCAGCCGCAAACAAGCTGCCATTGAAAACTGTCATCGCAATAACGCCGTTTTGATCCGCAAAACCACCACCCATATTCTCCCATCCCATGCCGTTCCAGCTCGCGATATGATCGACTGCAACCCCACCTGCGACAGTGAACTCTCCACCGGCGACTAGTTTTCCAGCATAGATTATGAGCCTATTGGCAGGGGCATTCATGCCACCATTCATCGCGTGCCAGTCACTTCCATCCCAACGTGCAATTCCGTTGACACTTTGTTGGCCGGCCAGATTGAACCAGCCTCCCGCAATCAAATCGCTTTGGAACTGGACAATGGAATTGACTTGGTCATTTAGACCTTCACCCAAATTGTTCCAGCGAGTCCCATTCCAAAGCGCGATGTGATTCGCGGCGTTGTTGCCTGCAATCTCGAAGTCTCCACCTACAACTAATGATCCGTTGAAATTGCCAAAGGAGGAAACGAATCCATTCACCCCGCCATTTACATCTTGCCAAGTCCCGCATTGTGCCAGCGCTGAGTAGTCAACAAGACAAAAGACCAACATTATTTGCACTGCCGATTGCCACATCATTCCAGCTCGAAGTTTCGCAGTATCTCCGTTAAACATCAATAAAAAGATAATACAAAAATCATAGAATGCTGAAGCATCTTCACAAATTTAACTGCAATTCTTGGGCTCGTGAACAGTTGGTTTCACTTCGGCCACCCTGAGCTTACGCACGCCGACGCGTCAGCACCATGTTATCAAACTGCCCTCTTCAATAGCGGGTTTGCTCGGCACGTCTGGTGTGTAGTTGTGGTTATACAAAAAAACAGCCGCGAAATTCGCGGCCGTTTTCCATTTTCACAGATTGCTCCTCAATACCTTGAATCTCGCCTGCTCACCCCCAATTATTAATCACCAGCAAAAGATCATCCACATTCACCATGCGCTCCGCGCCGGGCGCGGAAATGAGATCGGCAGGACAGATTGTTGGCGATGGCGGACATGGTCCCCAATTGGCAATCACCGCCAACAGATCATTCACATCCACCACGCCATTGGAGTCAATGTCTGCGGTCTTGGTGGTGATGCGCAGCACCACGCCCGTTGTGCCGCCCGTCACGCCGTTGGCGTTGGCCAAGGCGTACAGTTCGCCGTTGGCGTCCTGGCCAAAACCAAGCAGGAACAGGCCGAACGAACTCTGGCCAACAAACTGGAATTCGCGAATCTGCCCGCCATCAAGATAAAACAGCCGTCCATCGCTCGCAAACGTTTTCGCCAGTTCGCCAAAGACGTATTTGCCGCGCAAGGGAGCGATGTGCGTGCCGCGATACACAAAGCCGCCAATGATCGCGATGCCTTCATCGTGATCGTACTGCGCGATTGGATCGATAAGATCGCGAGGCGAAAACTGATGAGTAGCGACGACATACCCATCGCCCTTGCCGTTAGGCTCAAAGAAGAACGAACCCTCTTTAATATGCCAGCCATAGTTCCCGCCAGGTATCACGACATCAACTTCTTCAACTTTGTTCTGGCCAACATCGCCAACATACAACGCGCCGCTGACTGAATCGAAAGAAAATCGAAACGGATTGCGAAACCCATACGCGAAAATCTCTGGCAGAAAACCCGCGTGGCCAACAAACGGATTGTTGGCGGGAATTCCATAATGGCCGTTGGCGGAGTTGTTGCCTGTCGGATCAATTCGCAGAATCTTGCCAAGCACTGCCATCGTGTTCTGGCCGTTGCCTTTGCAGCCGTGGCCGATTGTGGGATCCGGGCCGATGAACGGCTGGCCATCTTCATCATCACCACTCCCGCCATCGCCAAGTGAAATGTACAACATGCCATCGGGTCCAAAGTTCAACGCGCCAGCATTGTGATTGAACTGCGGTTTATCGATGCGCATCAATACGCGCGTGCTGGCTGGATCAACCACAGATTCAGGGTTTGTCTGATTCGGCACATGCCATTCGCGAATCACGCTTTGACAATTCGGCGCTACGCCAACGGGCATGGTGGAAAAATCTGATGGCGCGTTGGCGGGTTCAGAGGTATAGGTGTAGAGCAATCCGTTGGTTTGATACGAAGGATGAAACGCCACGCCAAGCAGGCCGCGTTCATCGTATGAACCTGGCCCGCCGATGCCGATCGCCACCAGCAAACTTGATGTATCCAGAAAAACGGATTTGGTTCCATCATTTAAATTGATCGCAAAGAGATTTCCAGTTTGATCGGTGACAAACAATCGTGATGAATCTCCTGGTGCATTAATTCCCCAGTTCGGCCCGACCAATCCGGTGGCGACCGTTTCAAGGCGCAGATGAATCGCGCCTGCAGCAATTTGTCCCGGTAGTGGATCGGCCAACGGAAGCGGAACAAGCTGGCCGCGAATTTCTCCGCCTGGATTGTTGGCTGAGTGAATGTTCACGTACCACAAACCGTTCATGATTTCCGCGGCTTGAAGCGCGGTGACAGCCTTGGACCCAACCTTTGGTGACCCAAGAGGCAAGGGAATGACCACATCGCCAGCCTCGCATTGCCTGGCCGGTCCATGAAAGTGCGCTGCGGTTTCAACTGAAGTCAAATCGCTGAAGCTGATGTTCCAACTCAGCACGCTGGTGGCTGTATCAAATGTTGCCGTGCCTGTTCCCGCGCCAGTTGTATTGTTCGCAGGCGTTTCCTGAATGCCGTCAATGGTCATGAAGAAATTCAAAACATCTGCATGACAGGCACTGCGGATCGATACAAACGATGCGGCAAAGACAACGATGCGAATGACATGCATTGAAAGGCGGCGATTCGTGGGCGACATCTGATTTCTCCTGGATTGCTCAAAAGACAAGTGCACAGCCTTGCTCGCGGCGGAAATGAAGCCGCAAGACATCTTCAACACCCTTGAGTTGAGCCTCACGCGGGAATCGCGGGTTGCTCGGCCAACCATCGGCCACGCAACTCGTGATTCTGGCATTCTTCAAATGTCACGTTGAAGTCATCTTCTGGCAAAATTGAAAATTTTGCATGCTCAAATTCAATTGGCATGCAGAGTTCCTAGGCGACTTCGCGCAGCATTTGACCGGCACACGCATCTGTTATTGTTGTGCACGCATGGCCATAGTGACCGTCCTGGAATCGAAATTGAATATTGAACGATTGCTTGTTGGCAGCGTCAAACCGCCGGAACAGTTCCTGCGCCAGCTTGATGATGCGCTCATCATCCATTTCAACTCCGGCGAAAATAAATTCAAACATGAGTTTGCCCCTGGCGATTCGCACAATGTTTTGCCCTTGCGTTCGTCCACCACCCTGTGAAACCTGAATGCTTATCTGCTGCGCGAGATCAGCGTCGATGCCCTTGAATTCATTGATTTGAAGATCGGTGACTTCCGGCGATTCGCCTGCTTGTGCTTTGGCAAAGTTGTCCTTCGCCGCCTGCTCAAGCAATTTTACGATTTCAGCTGAATCACCATCCTGCTTTAACGTGAATATGGTGGCGCTTGCCAGCGAATTGTTTGCATCATTCAGGAACAGCACCGTTTGAGCTCGCGTGATGCGCGAAATGATGTCGTCTGCAATTTCCTGGCTGAAACTGCCATAGAAAGATCGCAGAAGCATTTGCCCGATTTGCATGTTGCGGCTGGTCCATGGGCCATCGCCAATGAAGGATTCCAGATTTTCCAACAACGCATGAAAATCAATTCCATCAAGATCGTTTGAAACACCGTATGTTGCAGGCTCTGCGATCATTGAGGTTTGCTTTGGAGGCGAAGCCATCACCTCCCATACGTGGTTCATGCCTCCGTGCTGAAATTGATATTGCATGAAATCGCGCCCGCCAATGTATGTTTGAGTGTATTGATTTTGAATCATGTTCATTACAACATCGGTGGTCACATGACCTGAATTCACTGCGCCAGCGGAAAGCAATCGCGACAATTCCAATGTTGCTTCATCCAATTGAAGTTTCTTCCCCACCATTTCCTGGATCATCACCGCGTGTCCTTCAATTGTTGCGTTGAAGGCCTGCATTTCTTCAATGTCTCGGCAATTCTCAATTGATTTTGATAGATCTGTGTATTGGTCTTGCATCGCGTGAGTCAATTCATGTGCAATGACAAGCTTGGCAATCGGCTCAGCCAATTCATGATCAACCCCAGTAAACTCAAACAACGGAAACATGTTGCGCGGCGCCACATAAAGAGTCTTGTCGACAAATCCGTATTTGCCCAGCAAGGCAGCGGCAAGCAGATCTGCCTGCGCGACAAGGACTGAATCAACGTTCTGCCCCATGATTGATTGCAGAACCCTGCCTTGTGCTTTGAAGTCTTTCTTGAGCGATTCGCGAAGCGCCGCGCGATCCGCGGTTTTCACAATCGGATCATTTCGAAATTGACGCTCGCAAACTTCCTCAACCAGTGGCCGAATCTCGCGAACCCATTGTTCAACCTGCTCATCTTTAAATGCAGGCTCCGCTTCTGGAACCATTACATCAAGTCTGCTTATCAACTTTTTCGATTCAGTTTCAGCATCCTCTTCGTTGACCCGCGCTTTCCACCTTGCAACTTTTTCATCGTACTCAAACTTCTCGTTGTATTTTGACCATGCCAGCCAACCAACCCATGACAAGACGCAAGCCCAAAAAAGCACGCGGACAAGTATCCCAATGCGCAATCGCCGTCGCGGCCGCGGCAATTCAACTTTCAAAACAGCTTCGGCCTCCGGTGGCGCTGAGAGAAGCGGCGGTGGTTGAGGTATGGTTTGATCTGGTTCCACAAGCGCCTCCTCTGACGTTCCTCACAAGAATGCAGTTTATGTGCAGTTGCAATGTCGCCTGGCCGATTCATGCGCAAGCATAACACACGCAGCGAATTCCAACGAACACGCCCCCAACTCGCCGCATTGCTTATGCAGTTGCGTTCTTGTCATTTCCCATCGTAAGTTACGGGCACGCGCCCCAACCGTTAATCACGGCCAGAAGATCATCGACATTCACCCTGCAGTCGCCACCCGCGGGCGCGATATCAGCAGAGCAATGCGGCGGGCAAGGCGATGCGCAATTCCCCCATGAGTTGATCACGCTTAAGAGATCATTCACGTTGACATTGAAGTTGCCAGTGATATCCGCTGCACAGGGTTCAGCGACTCGCATCACAACAACATCGCTTGCCTGGCCATTCACCACCAGGTAACTGCCAAAGGATGGAGTCGCGGTGGAGCTCACGGCATGGTACGTTCGCATCAGATGCATCAAATTCTGAGAGACAGCAAATTTCACCTGCACTGCGGTGAACGAGACAGTTGTCGAGAAGGTGAATTCATTATCTGTCACGATCAATTGCCCGTTGTTGCCCACATAGTTGCGATTCACCGTGTTGACGGGCGCGCTGCCCAGCAGATTTTCAAATGTGAATGATGCAGGCTGCGGCACGAGAGGAGCAGTATCGCCAACATCAGTCTGCCATATCGCATTAAAGAAGAAATATTGAGTTCCCGTTGAAGCGCGCAAGAGCACAAATCGTTTACCCGGCGGCGCTTCAAAACGAATGATGATAAAGTCGCCTTCTCCAATTGATGCTGTAAACCCAGGGCCATTGCATTCACCTGCGTTGCAGGGAAATGTCAACGCGTCACTAATGACTGTTTGGTTCACGAATTGCGAATAAAAATATTGATGCGAAAGCGTATTGACGATCACCGGTGGAACACTGACGACTTGAGGTGTTGAATCGAACATCTGGTTAGGAGCGTTGAATGCATCGCCATTGAAGTTGTATCCAAAGACGGTGACCGAGCCTCTGACATTTTCACCGGCCATCACCGTCAATTGCATAAGTAATACGCGCTTATTGGGCCAGTGGCCAACGCGGCCTTGCTCAACGGGACCAGGCACCTGCCAGGTTACGCTGTTGCTCACCAATTGAATGCCGGAAATGAACGAAGGTCCTTGATACGTGGTTTCATCCACACTCGGAGGCGAGCCGGATCCTTGATCAGCAATGGCTACCCCAATCGTTGCAAAGGTGTCCCATTGAAGACTTGGGTTGGAATTTATCGCTGCCTGCGTTGGTGCGCGGTTACCGCCAATATTTAGAAAACCACTTCCCGGGCCGGTTCGCTGCGCATTGGTATTCTCGATCTTCAATCCGCCGGTTGTGCCAACACCCGTCACACCGGTGACGTAATCATTCATGTTGCTGCACTCAGCATAGACGCGATAGACCCAGCGTTGAGCGCCGCCGATGTTCACTGAGGTATAAAGTTTGACTGACAAACCGGTGTAGTTGCCCAACGCTGATGAGTCGACCAGCATGACCGCGAATGCAACAAGTCCCACCAGAAAACATGGTTTCATTTTGAAAGCTCCTCTCCATTTATTCCCGCAAACTCACTGTAGCGGAGCGGTTAGATGAGTCAAAGACAAAACCGGCAACTGCACGTTGATCGTGCAGGATTACCGTAATCTCCCGAAGCGCTTGAAATTTGATTTGCTGTTGAAGCGGTATTCAGCCGGAGGAAAGAAATGAAATGGAGCGTACCGGGGTCGAACCGGTAACCTCTGCCTTGCAAATCCTCCGGCGAATCGGCCAAATCGCGTTTTTGACGGTACCTCGGCGGATTCCACGATGGCAAGCGTTGCAAACGTTGTGGCGCTTTTGGCGTAGTTGTGGCTGGTTGCGCGGTGTACACCGCGCAATCAAGCCAGCTGAAGGTTGGCCATCTGCGGTTGTTACCTCAGGACTTTGTATCTGCACACATTTCGATACGAGTCCCGAACTAGCTTCATCACCACGTTCAAATCAGTTGAGCAGTCGATTGATAGCTCTATCTTGCCCGAGGCTTGAGTTCCAAGCCCAGTCACATCTCGCATGTAAACGGGCTTATTACGAACGTGCTCTGGACGGAGCTTCAGATAAAGCAAGATTCGTGTTTGATGCAACTTGATGCAGACAAAGTGTCTCTTCTCTGAGTAAGCAACATAGCACTGACGGATGCTTTGGGTGACATTTGGTCCAACCTTTGCAACCAATGCCATGAGTTTCAAGGCTAAATCAGTGATTGATTTAGGTTTGTCTTGCAAATGCCAGCTCAAGTCAAAAACCTGGGGCTTCGGAGTCGTGCGCTTCCGCGGTCCCAGGATGAGTTTGCCTCGAGGCTTTGGTAAGTGTGCCACTAGCCTGGCATTCCCACCGGAAACACCGCCATGCATTGGAAGCCGGCGCGCAAAGATGACCAGCAGCGACCGCTTCAGATCGACTTCAACATGATGCACGCATCGACGAATAGCCGTTCGCCGCTGCGTCGAATTTTTTTGATAGAGACTCGATTTGAGAGTTTGAAGGAACGAAACGCAATTGATTGCCAATTCATGCGCCTGATTTGAAACATCGATGATTTTCCCTGCCGGTCCAGCAGCGCGAACCATGCGCTTGTATTCCTGCTTGGCGGCTGCATCGATCCGTTCTGAGCCGCCATGCTTAAGGTATTCTCCGTACCATTTGATGAGTCGATCGGTAATGGTCTTTTCAAGGATTCGGCGACGGACAAATCTCGCCTTGCAATCGGGATGTGAATCTCGAGTCTTATTGCAGCAGGAGCGGCAACAATACATACGCGCTGAATAAATGTTCCGGCGACGAACAAAATATTGTCGTTTGAGAATGGTGCCCCAAAGCGGCTGATGGCAGTAAACGCACTCCAGAATGCCAGTAAGAAGGTAGCGCGATCGATAGTCGCTCTCATCACGCATGTAGTCAGGAGAGGATCGGCGACTGATCTTGTGCCTCACACTGATGATGTGCTGAGCCTGCTCAAACATGTACCGACTCACAAGGCCCTCGTGGGCATTTGAGACAATGAACCAGTCATCCGGGTGATTGTTTCGACTGGTCTTGGACTCAGAAAGTGGTCGATCAATCGCCTGGCCTTGATGAATGCGATAGAAGGTGCCGCATGTTGTGCGATTCCAAACTATGTCTCCCACATAGGTGGGATTCATGAGCATGTTTCGAACGGTTGCCTGCGTCCACAAGCCCGAATGCTTCTTATCGGGTTGAAGTGGCCGAACAGAGGGAATTCCTTCTTGATTGAGACGATTGGCAATTGCGGTGGCGCCCAGTCCGTTCTCCGTACATTCAAAGAATATTCGTCGCACGATGGCCACACGGTCATCGGAACTGGCAACCAGCCGGCAGCGATCTCGATCGCTCAGGATCACCCGTTCGAGGGGCTCCAGCACTCGAACGATGTTGCCGCCTTGGTCCAGAATCTGCTTGGAGCAATCGGGCATTCGCCGCACGATGCACACGAATTTGCCATTGCCATCAATGATGTTGCGGTCGTAACCAAATGGAGGCGCTCCTGCGATCCACCATCCCCCACCTGCAGAATGAAATTTGGAGGTGTGGCCTCGAATGACGATCTTGGCCAAGTCGCGGGATTCCTGGCGAGCCTGCCATTGCTTAACTGGACGAACCAAGTCATCGATAAAGCGGTCAACAAAGTCTTCTGACGTATAACAAATCCGCACCCCATTCATCCTCAGCAGATGTCGGTAATACCCGGTTTCGTCATTATCCATTCTCCCGAACCGCTTGACGTCATAAACCAGTACCAGGTCAAAACAGCTCGGCTTTCTCGACGCGTCTCTCATGAGGCGATGAAAACTTGTTCGGCCTCGGGTGCTGGTGCCGCTAATGGCGTCATCTTGATAAATCTCCCCCAATAGAAGTCCATTCTTCTGGGCGTATTGAATGATGTGGTTGCGTTGATCATTTAAGGAGCGATCTTGGTGATCAGTGGATCGGCGGATGTACCCCACCGCTCGGAGTTGTTTTCGGGCCATTTCATGCCTCCATGCACTTAACAATCCCATGTTGAAACTTGGCGGGTAGAGACAACAAAGAACGGATTGTTAGATAATGGAGTCGTCATGTGAAATCACATCTGGCAAACCGCCTAAGTTTTTTTTGATTTGTGCTCACAACGCTGGGTTGGGAAACGTCTATCTAGCAGGAAACACGCATTCGGAATCTTCGAAACTCGATAGGCAATAGCGTTTCAAGCGATCCGAGCGCAATTATTGCCCACGCGGCCTATCTGAATTGCTGTAAACCGGAGGATCGATGTCGCAAGCTCAAATACATTCCGGAGATTCTCGATATGTCGCAGCAAAACAAGCGTCACGACTGGTTACGCAGGAAAGCCATCCCGCAGCTGTTTTGCGAACACGATTGGGAAATTCTTTCCGCTCGACTGGCCCTATCGCCTCGCGAAATGCAAATACTCAGGGCAATCGTAGACAATCGCAAAGAAATGGCCATTGCAAACCAATTGAAAATCTCTATTCATACGGTTCGAACGCATGCTGAACGCCTCAAGACCAAACTTGGTGTCACAAACCGAACAACTTTGTTGGTTCGCGTTTTTTGTGAATACCTTGAGTATCTTCGAACCGATCTCGCGGTCCCAAGGCATACGCCTGATCGTAGTGACCAGCCAACTGTCTCATCAGGAGCGAAATCACGCAGTCGATTGCACGCAAATGCTCGCAAATAGTTGAAATCATGCCGCCTGTCTGATTAATTCTTTACTCGACATCAATTCTGCCGTGATCTTTATAAATTGGTTCACAGAAAATGGAGTGTTCAAGGTCCGCACAACCCTCGCATCCACCAACCGCCAATCAACTTCCAGCCGCTTTGCCGGGGAAATTATCAGCAGGGGAAGCCTTCCGCATTTCCTTGATGACTCAACCTCTAGAAATTGCTTGCTGATCAACTCATTGTCGTTTGAGTCACGAAGATAAATAATTCCTAGATTGGGTTGTTCTCCGTGGTTCTTGTCGACCAGCTGTTCGCAAAATATCCGATGAGCGTCAATTGGCGTGCAAGGACTGACATAAATCGGATTAAGCGGTGCTGACAGCGAATCCGACACAAGATCTCTGAAGTTTGGCCACGGCGATTTGCTTGAATGAGATAACAACGCAAACTTGATCTTGTCGGTTTCGTCGTGCGTTATTTCTTCGATTTTCGTAATGATTGACGATTCGATTCCTAGCATCGACACCAAATCATCGGTTGGGTAAATGATTTCGTTAGCGCCTGAGCCTAATAACAATGCATGAGCCAAGCGATTGGCGAGCACCAGCAACATCTTATCGTTTGCTGTACTTAACGGTTCCCGTTGGTTTTTGTGAACATCAATATCATGATATTGAATAGGCTCAAAGAATTCGTGCGGAAATTTCCAGCGTTTAAAGACTGCCTCCATCATACTGGCGTGCGTACACCCAAGCATTCTTCGTTCCACGAGTTCAAGCGGCAGGTTTGACTCGCGGGCAGTGGTGATGACTTTTGAGTAATGGTGTCCCAATTGCTCCATTAGAACCATTTTCCCTATGTCGTGCAGCAATCCCATTGCGAACATTCGGCTTGCATGGGTCCTGTGGTTTTGAGGTATTAAGCCTGCTGCAATAATACCTGTAGCAATACTGTGTTCCCAGAATTGCCTAGCATCAATGCATTTGGAATTCGAGCACGAGGCAAACTGATCCATTACCGCCAAATTCATCACTATCTCACGGATTTGGGCCAGACCAATTCGAAGCACCGCTTTAAGGACATTGTCAACCGGAGGCGCATCCTCGTAAATGGTTGAATTTGCGAGCTTCAAAAGTTTTAGCGCAATTGTCTGATCGAAACTTATCACTCGCGCAATCTGCTCGATTGAGCATTCGTTATTTGCCGTCAATCGTAGCACTTCTGCAACCGACGGTGAGAACCCCATAACGTCATTTGCCTGATCCAAATAGGAATTAACTTCGCCTCGACTCAGTATCGGCTTAATGGAATTCAGGTCGACCGGTGACCCATCAATTGAGATTACGGTTCGCCAGCCACTGGAAACGGCAATGCCGGGTGGCGAAGTGTGCAATGAATTCACAATTTCACCACTGATTTTGGCATGTCTCTCGGCCACCGCGTCGCTTGACGAATCGTTCTTTACGAAAACGAGCGCTTCTTGTATTCGAGAGATAGCATCTTTTACACAGCAAGACGCTTTTAGAACGTAACTGCTTATTCCTAGCTTTGCAGCCGCAACAACGTTTGTCCTATCAGAAACTCCGGTCAACAGTATCACTGGAATATTTCGAGCGATAGGATTCGAACGGATCGCTTTCAGCGTGGTAATTCCATCCATACTCGGCATATTTAAGTCGAGCAAGACCAAATCAGATTGTCCCTGCTGCAATACTCTCAGGGCTTCGCGTCCGCCGAGTGCAATGGTTGTTTCATGACCTGCGCGCGCCAATGCACAAGCGAATAATTCGCAAAAGATTGCCTGATCATCTACCACCAGGATTCGCGCCATAACGGTGTGTCACAAATAAGCTGGGTCGGTCTCACGCATCGACCAGATGAGGATTCCAATATCCCAATGCGTCCCGAATCTTATCGAGTAGCTTTGCGGTTTTAAATGGCTTGTGAATAATCGCATACGCCCCTAATTTGTGGGCGTTGCGATCTATTGCCTCAGATGCATTTCCAGTTATGTAGATGACTGGGATACCGGAAAGCTCATCTATTTTCTTGATTCTCTCTTGAACGCTAAAGCCGTTTCCGGCCGGCATATTTACATCCAACAGCAGCAGATCGGGGCGATTGCGACGTGCCAACTCCAGGGCTTGATAGGCATCTTGACAGCAAATAACTTCGTAACCTTCGGATTCCAGCCGTATGGCAATGGCTTTGACAAGATTAATGTCGTCATCAGCAATGAGAATTTTCTTTGGGGACATTTCAGGCTCCTAATACGTGTTGCGTAAACATTCATTTACTTCTAGAAGGGAGCGCACATCCTGATAGCACGAGCTCCATTTCCACAAGTTCCAACAATTGTTCAGGATTAAATGGTTTTTCAATGACGGCGACATTCTCAATCGAACGGATTTCCCGCCGAAATTCGTCGCGGAACCCCGTCACAACAATGATTGGAACACCACTCAACTGTCGAATCGACGTAGCCAGCGCAACTCCGTTACCCGCCGGCATATTCAGATCCGTGATTATGAGGTCAATCTCATTGTTCTTGAATGCAGCAAGTCCCTGGGCGCCACTCGCGGCGCGGACGCACTCATACCCGTAGTGTTCCAATCGATGGCTGATTGCGATTGATAACGCGTCGTCGTTGTCAATTACTAGGATCGTCGGCGTTCGATACGACATGTAAATTGGTCTCCTGTTGCGAATGAGGTGGGCTATTTAAATATTTTTCGACAATCGCCAAAATGTCGGGTGCTTTATAGGGCTTGGACAGAAAAGCATCCCCACCCGCTTCATTGGCTTTTCTTCGAGCAACGTCCTGATTGTTGGCGGAGAGAAATACGACTTTGGTCTGCGACAAACCAGGCAGCCGCTTGATACGCACACAAGCGTCATATCCATCGATATCCGGCATGCGAACATCCAGAATAATCACGGCCGGTTGATGCAGCGCAGCGGCTTCTACTCCAGCCAAGCCATTGATCGCGTGAAACACCGTGAAGCCTCTAGCTTGCAGACGCGTCATCAACGCAACCGTTATGAATGGCTCGTCATCAATAATTAAAATCGATTTAGACACCGGCAGGTACCTCCAACTCTGAGGTTGATAAGACATGTTGCAAAATAACTTCCTTCGCTTCATTCGCAGGACATGTCGCGAGAACAGTTACGCTCAATGGAATGGCTGAACTGTCACCATGCAAGTTGCGGCAATCCATGTCCTGGCACAACAGCCGATTTTTCCATAGCTCAGGTTGGACACATTCCCCAACCACAATAAGCGCTTCATCTGCGGCATCGCGAAGTTGGATGTCATTGGAATAAAGAGTCGAGGCTAGAAATGTTTGAATCGATTCAATTTCATGATTTGCTTCACGGGACACGCGTAATATGGAAATTACTGCTCCGGGATTTCGTTCATTAACACATGTCAAATATGAGTTTATTATCGAGCGGACATCGCTCGATGGCAGCGTGAATGCAAACCTACTTCCTTTTCCAATTTGACTGGATACCGATACTGATCCCAAATTGAGATTAACTAGGTTTCGAACAATGTTCAGTCCAAGCCCAAATCCCTTGGATGTGGATTGATGACCTTGATGGCCCTGTTTGAATCGCTGAAACAAAGTGTTCGCCTCTTCGTTCGTCAATCCAGGTCCGGTATCCGCAATTGCTACTTCAACACCCTCTCCCGTATTGCAGGCCGAAATCGTGATGGTGTCATGTGCTTTTGAAAATTTGATGGCATTGCTAACAAGATTGATTAACGTTCGGCGAACCTTGTCGGAATCGCAAAACACGTCCGAGACATCTGAGTCAACGTCTCGGTGAAGCATTACGCGCCGTGCCGCGGCTCGAGTTTCCAACAACGGCCAAGTCTCATCCAAGATTCGATTGACGCAATGAACTCTTCGGTCAACTTTCAGTGTGCGCGCTCGCAACTTACCACTGTCAAGGAAATCATCAACAAGATTCGCCAGATCGCCGGAGGCACTGACGATGAACTGCAGATATTCAGACTGCTTCTCGGTTACTGGGCCTCCGAGGCCATCAGCGATAATAGATGCGAATTCCATGACTACTGTCAACGGAGTTCGGAACTCATGTGCCACATCGTCGGTAAAGCGCAATGCGGTGTCAGTCAATTCTGCGAGCTCAGAATTCTTGTGTTCTAACTGTACGTTGGATTGCCGCAGCTCCTCAGTACGCAGTTCAATTCGTTGTTCAAGCTCTTCGTTTGCATACACGAGTGCTTGCCGGCCATGTATCAACTTTCCGGCCATATCATTGAAGGCCAACAAGAGGTACGCGATTTCATCATCGCCGCCAACTGGTACCGGTTTGGGTTCAGCGCCAGTTGAGAGACGGTGAATTGCTGCGTGCAAGGATCCAAGTCCAAGCGACCAGCATTTGATTTGACGATTTGCCAAGGGTGCTACCGCAACAAATATCACTGCAACCGATGCGCCTTGGATAAGCAAAAACAACCAGAATGGTCGAGGGAGCGCGTTGTTGAAAGCCGGATTCATGACTAGAGCTTTTGAATGGGGTGCACTACTCGATCGCACAAAGGACTGGGAAGATTCTGGTTGATGTATTGAATCTTGTATTCGTACTTCATTCGACGACCATTTATCTAGAGCGAATATGGCAGCGCTTGATAAGACAAATTGAGCGACAAGCAAATATGCAGCCCATCGCCAGACCCTTCGATGGAGCCGAGGCCGCGGCAGGAATGTCATTGCAAGACATTCCTGCTTCTCCTGCCAATTAATGACATCTGGTCGCATATCGTGAGCACCTCGTTATGCGTGATGAACTAATCATTGATCGGACCAACCGACAACATTCGCACGGACCGTTCCGTTTGTATCTATTCCCGTTGATATTGCCGCTTGAACAATTGCACTTGCATTGTCAAAGCGACCTGTTGAAGTAAGCAAGAGGAGTGCATCGGGTTCAATAGACAAACGAATATTGTCAAAACTTACACCCGCGGCAATTCCGATTGAGGCTGCAAAGAGTTGAATGCTTATCAGGCCAGGTGGAGGCGAACTATTAGTTGCAAATCGCAGAGTACGATTTGAATACCCGCTGTTAAGCTGAATGAATTGAACAATTGATGCAACTTCTGGAGGATTGGGAAGCTGCGATGGTAGAGTTGGGACTTGACTCGGATCGGTGGGTAATTGCAGGGTCGAAGCAGTTGCCGTGGATGCAAAAACTGATCCTCCAACCAAAACACGAAAGCCAATATTTGAGCTAAGCGCCGGAAATCCAGTCGGTTTAATATCGACTGACAAATCGTACGTTCGATTCGGCAACAGAGAAATGGCCAGTTGTTGTTCAAATGTCGCTGATCCGTTCACCGTGGCGCCAAAATTGATGAATGCTTGCTGCTGACCCTGAGTGGAGCTTGCTGAAACCGCAAACCCAATGGTGGGAACAGTCGGTCCGGTGGTAACGAGCGCCGTTCGCTGCAGCAGCCATCCGGCAATTGTGCCAGACATTGGCGGGTTGATGAACGGAGTGGCGAGTTGCGCCACTTGTTGCTCGAAACTGGAGTTTTGAATCTGTTGCAAGGCCGCGGAATCGAACTTCGCTGATACCGAGGTGTTGCCAGTGAAAAGTGGCAGGCGATCAAACCACAGGCCAGCCTGCCTGGTATCACGCCAATTTGGAGTCACTTGAATGTACTTGATAGCATTTGCCAGTCCAGATTCAGCAATTTGCCGCGCCTTGGCATGATGAATGAGCGTTTGTGAAATGTCTGTAACGGTTGTGGAACTGGCAAGAAAGGTGAGCCCCAAGACCGTGGCCATGGCTACCGCCAGCATGACTAGAATCATGACGCTACCTGCGCGGCGTCGAACGTTCGAGATATCGTGCGCATTCCCGAACATGAATGATCTCCCGGCATCACTTAAATCACAATCTTTTTAAGTATCGGATTACGCGAATGCAAAGTTTAGAGCTTCGTTACGCAGTAATAACATAGCTGGACGTAACACTACGGGAGTTGAATAAACTTTGCAGAGATTAATTGATGCGGAGATTTGAACAAATGTCGATAACATCCGGTCCGAAATCGCTCTCGACGGTTAAGCGGATATGGGCCATTCGAGCATTCTGAATAATTGCATCATCAAGTCCGCTTTCCCACTCTAACAATGCTGCAAAAGCAATTTGCCTGTAATGAAATGGGAATTTTGAAGGTTTGAAGTGATTGCCTCAAAATCAGCGGTCAAGTCAAAGTTCACGTCAAGAGTACCATCTAGATCTGAAGGCGCTGTAAATTCCCACAATTCCTTTGTAGACCTGTTCAGTTCCAAGCGACGCAGTTCCGAAACACTTGGTTTTCCATCATTGGTCAGATCGCCAGTCCACAACACTATTGCATTGCTGTTCAGACTCAGCACTTTTGATGATCCGCGTATCAGAGAACCTAGTCGAACAGTTGCCACCTGGCGCTTGAGCACGGCTCGCCGAGTATCATTCACTTCGTCGGTGGATTTGATGGTGCTTGAAAGTATCAGCACTGCAGTTAACCCAACAAGACCGCTGATTGCAAGCGCTAGTAATAGTTCGACCAGCGTAAACGCATTTTTCAAGCGGACTTGCCCGCCCATATTCACGGCGAAACCGGAGCGGGGATGAATCGCGATAATTGACATTGAATACCCCGTGAGTTTGAAACCGTAACTTGTACCGTCTTGCCTGCGGTCGAGAAACCTTCGAGTTCCGGAAGTGTCATAGTTGCCGCGTAGACACGAACGGTCCGGACAAAAAATTGATCCTCGTCGCCATAAAGTATGCCTCGAAAGTCAGCAACCTGATTTGCAGCTTCGCTGAAGTGATCGAAGTCATCAATGTGAAACGATTTTCGACCTGCCCCATGTCCCGAATATGGTCGACTGATTATTTCTTCCAGAAGGTCTTCTGCGAGACGTGTGGCCCTTAAGGATTGTTCACCAAATTGCAAGTGTTGATGCCCCGCCATGGTTGAACAGATAATCCCCAATGCGGCAATCGACAGAATAACCATTCCAATTACACACTCCACAAGGGTGAGTCCCAATTTGGAAGAACGCTTGATCGGATAAGCGCTAAGTCGATTCACAAAACCCCGCAATCGGTGTCAACGCGCATATCGACATAAACCGGTTCCAAATTTAGGAGCGCTCTTCTGGTTTAAGGAAATCCGTAATTAAAGTTCTCCGTTTGTCCGATACTTGACTTCAGACCTCGATGAATAGGACTCAACTGCCTAAATTGACGCGAGCATTTACCCTCGTTGAAGTGCTGTTGGTTGTGGTCTGTTTGGCCATTCTTTCAGTTCTCGTATTACCAAAGAGAAACGATGACGAAGCCACACAGCTTCGTTTGGCTGCTCAATTGCTCATAGCAGACATTGAATTTGCGCAACTTGAGTCGATAGGAAATAGTGAAAATCCGCTTCTCATCGAATTTGATCCGATCGCGGCGACTTATTGGATCTCGCGCCGACAGGATCACAACCAACCGATTCTTCAGCTTGCCACGAATCAGCCCTATCTCAGGTCGTTTGGCAAAAGCACTGCTCTGCCGATTGATCGCGTGCACGTTGCACAATTGGATCTCCAAGGCAACAATCAAATCCAGTTCACGTCAATGGGCGCGCTCAACCAGACAAATAATGCATCGATCACACTTCAATGTGGTAACGAGATTCTTCACATCACAATTGATGCCGCAACTGGTGAACCTAGCGCATTCTGACCAACTCTAATTGACGACTTGTCGTACCCATTTCATCGCGCTGTAGTATAAATCGGCGACGCGGCGTTGGGAGATATTCATGTCCGCCGCGATTTGGTTGACGGTACTCCATGCGCCACGCTGGCTAGCCTCTGTGATCAAATAAATGCGCCCCAGCCTGGAGTCCCGATTTCCCAACAAAACAGCTCTTACTTCTATTGGTAATGAAATGGATTTGATCACTTGTTCCATGGACACGTCCATTATCGCATCCAGTGTTGAAAGCAAACCCAATAGAAAAAGATCGAGAGAGCGGTGCTCAAGACCAAGCGCGATTCCCAGATTCTCGCACATGTGCGCACGGACGAGACTTACGACGAAAAGTTCATGTGGCTTAGTTCGAATCAAGCTGTTGATCGCAACAACAGAGCCCCATTTGCGGACCATTCGTTCTCCTAGAAGTGTAAGTGTTTGCTTAATCGATGTCACATGTTGCCGTATTCCTATTGCGGCAGAGTTGATGTACTTCATCAGATCATAGGAAAGCGAAACATCCGATTTAATGATGTTCTCGACCGCTGCAAAATCGATCTGAGCCTTGTTAAGTTCGGCTAACAGTTTTATATGAACCGCTTCGAATGTAGATATTTTGCGATTCGTCAGACATTCGGGTTGACAAAAAAAAGTTCCATGAAAATAATGACAGCCGAACTGCGACACGAAAGCAAATTCATCGTAATTGTTGATGTTGCGTGCAACGAGCGAGATGCCGCGGCGCAAAACTTCCTTCGTGAAATCGGTGCGAACTTCACGATTGAAAGTCCGCATATCGAAGGAGACTAACGTCGCAATGTCCAAAAGCTCAGAACAAGTGAACGTAGTCTCATTCAAAGAACTCGCGATTGAGTATCCAGCATCGCGCGCCTCTTGGCATGCTCTCAACAATTCTCCATCGGGCGCCACGCTCAAATCAAGCGAAAGAATTGTCCGTGCGGAAGGTAACAGCAAATAGTCATCATCACGGAGGGTGTCCGCGACAACTGGAACGAATACCTTTTTGCCGTCGACCAATTGATCGGGGCCGATAACGTTCAGCGTATCGTGGATAATGCGTTGAGTCACCGAAGCTCCGCACTGCTTCCGATCGCACCCTGCATCAAGTTCATGAGCCCAAACTCGCTTATCCTCATCGAAAATGGGCTGGCGGGTCAGAAAAATCTCTTGACTCAAGTAATCATTTGATTGATTCTTCCGTTCGATGTCTTGATTGGTTTGGTTTAATGCGTCACGCTCAGACATCGTGAATCCCCGGTATCTTCAAAAGGAATAAATTCGGGCACTAGGGAGCCTAGCATGGTGTTCCTAGGGAATAGTAGGGTATTTTCCCTAGATTCCTGTCCCATCTCGAATGGACGGGCAAAACAGCCGATTACACCTGTGTTGCGAGGGGATTGAGAAGCACGCTACCGGAGGCGGCTATGTGGCCGAAGTTACTTGGATGCAACATGGGGTGGATTGGCTGTGAAATCACGGCCTGCGATGTCAAGCTAGCCCAAGTTTCAAAGGGTGCCGGACATCAATCACTGCTTACAACTGCACGACAAGCGGTTCAAGTTGATTTGACCGGCAATATTGAACCTTCCTGTACCGAGGCCTTAATGAGAGCTCTTGCTTCGGCGACCTTTCGGGATCGCAGAAAGGTTGTGACATGCCTCCAATCTCAGCGAACCCATTATCGTCACCTTCGATTTGCCGCCATGCAGGAATCAGAATGGGCTCCCGCGGTTCACTGGCAAATTGCTAACGAAAAACGGTGGATGCTCAATGACTTTTATTCTTCCTATTACGACGTTGGCACCGTAATCGAGAACGGCAAGGAGCGCGTTGAGGTCATTGCTGTTTCGGCGTCACGCCCTGACGTTGAAAATCATGAACGCATCATTCGTAGTGCGGGATTGCATACTCTGGCGATAGATTCTCCAGCCGGAGCCCTCGCACGATGCTTTATTGACGCAGGCCCAGCGGGTTATTCCAACTCGTCACTGCTCGTTGTTAGCTTAAATGCCGACTGTACAACATTGATCGTCGTTCAACAGGGTATGCCGACTTTCATTCGCCAAGTCGATGTCGGTCTTACAAGAGTTAGATGTCAGACGTCCGCGCCACAAACGCACTCAACATTGTATTCGGCACACACGCCGTCAACGTCTTTGTCAAGTGGAACCGCCCAGGCTATTAACACCCGCGTACCTCTAGTAGAGCCCGAATGTCACGAACTCGGAATGGCTTTAGTTGACGAAATTGCCCTGTGTTTGCATTACCTAATCGAAGCTCGGCCGACAATGGCGCAGCCTCAGTTCGGATGCATTGTGGGTTCCGGATTGAGCGAGTCGCAATTACTGGATATCTTCTGTGCCAATTGTGAACTTGAGTTCGTATCACTCGCCGCAATTCTCCCCCAAAGCACCCAAAGGCTTCTTCGAAACATTCCAGCGGGAACATCTGTTGATGATTGGATGCTGCCCTTAGGATTAGCTCTGTATGGTTACGAGCACACGTTGCTGGGGGGCGGGTAATGAAAAGAATAAACCTCAGCACGGCGTATCAAACGAAGCGTGTCGGTGAGAAGCGATTCAGCCGGATACATTGGGGAATGGCTTCATGTTCATCTTTGCTTCTACTTTTAATTGGAGCGGGATTAATAAGGACCTTCCGATTTCACAATGAAATCAGACTTTTGCAGCAACAGGTTGCACCCATCGAAGAACAGGTTTCGGAATTGGAACGTCTTAAAGCTCGGGTTGAATTGATAAATGGGTACCGTGATTCCACCCTTGTGAGCTCTTTGCTTGCTGCATTTACACGCCTTATTCCCGATGAAGCTGTGCTGCGAAGTATTTCGATCGACTCAGCTGCAGGCCCAGTTGTCGACAAAAGCATTGACAAAGGGCACTGGACGACTACTAGTGCAAGGACGCTCAAAACTCAAATTGAAGGAATGGCGGCCGCTGACAGTGTGCTCGCGCAACTCATGAAGCGACTTAATGACAACCGAGCATTTCGAAATATCGTTCTGCTGGATAGCAGACCGTCATCTGTTAATGGTCACAATTGCATCCATTTCAAAATTCTAGTCGAAGCACCCATTAACGCTAACACTTCGTTAGCGCTTTCCAATGAGTTGAATCAGCAATGAATCATCGTTTTCTCGTCATTAATTCAAGTGTATTCATTTTACTGGCCGTTGCCGGGGCTTGGATACATTGGGCACTCATTCCGTCGAAGGTATCAACTCTAAATCAATTGCAGAATCATGCTGATACTCTTCAAGTACGATTGAAAGCAGACAGACGCTACGTTTCTGACCATTCGATGATTGAGTCGGGAGGGATCGGCACACTTATCGAGCAACTCACGCATGATCTAAATGAACTTAAAATAGAGGATCGGTCACTCTCCACCGACACCCGATCGCAAAACGACGCACTTCACCAGATTCCACTCAAGCTGTCATTTAAGAGCACATTGAGCAATGTCGCCGAGTTGCTTGATCGACTGGACAAATACGAATGCGCCATTCATGCAGAAAAGCTTCTGGTCGAACGTGAAGTGTCAAGTCGTCCAGGCACAGTTTCTGTTTCAGTTCGCCTTGACGCTTTCCTAAATGACTCATTGGAGAATGTCCGGTGAACTTTCTTCCCACCATCTGCGTTGTGTTAAGGCGCAATTCGAAACACATGAGTTTGTGCGGCCTATGTGTTTTGCTTTTCGTCTTGTTGGCGATTCGCACGATTTCCACTACATCCTTGGCATCAGCACAGAATACCCTAGGCGCTTCTGGAGCAATGCCTGATAGGTCGATCCACAAAACAGTTGCACAGCTCGACGCCGTGAGCCGATCCCACCAACTACAGCGGGACTTGTTTGATTGGGAGCGATTATTTCCAACATCGTCCGTTGTCATTTCATCTCCCGTTGATGTCAAAACAGTTCTCCGGGTCCAGGCCATCGTTGTTGGCCGTGATGCACACGCAATTATCAATGGCCATGTTTATCGAATTGGCGACAATATTGATGATTTCCACGTGAGCAAGATCGAACAGCGATGCATTGTCGTCGAAAAAGATGACCTCGTGTATGAGTTGCGAATCGGCGATTAAGAACAAACGCGTAGGAGGGACATAATGACACCAACCGATGGCTCCTCGGACAAGGAAATTATTCCGGCGCGGATGACCCTGACTCGTCCCCGGCGGATCGGTGATGTATTGGTTGCCAACGGCGTTGTTACTTCGGCACAAATCGATTTGGCGCTTGCTCGTCAGAAAGAAATCTCTCCGCCAAAACAACTTGGAAAAATATTGATTGAAATGAATCTTGCGACGGAAGGTCAGATCGCCGAGGCGGTCGCGGAATCGTTGGGAGTTCCATTTACGATTCTTACGACCCACATGGTTCAGCCGGAAGCCCTACAGAGACTACCAGCGGATTTTGTAGAGGCCAACAACTTGCTGCCGCTTTGTTTTGCCGAAAATTGGCTCACAATTGCTGTAGACCAATTTACTGATGTTTTTCTGATTGAAGAAATTCGTCGGCTAAGTCATTGTCAAGTACAAGTAGTTGCTGCTGATCCCACCAATATCAGACAAACGCGCAGCCAAGTGTTGCATGCTTCGGCTATCGATCCGCTCCCCCTCAACCCTAGCGATAGTGACGGATTGGATGATTTGCTCGAAACCATCGCAATAGATGATTTGAAAGTTGTCGAAAACAATCAAGCTCCTAATGAATCGGATATCAGTATTCAAGCGATTGATTCTCCGGTTATCAAGCTCGTCAACTACATCATTCAGAAAGCTGTTGAATGTGCAGCGAGTGATATCCACATCGAACCCGACGATACACAATTTCACGTCCGCTACCGCGTTGACGGCGACCTAGTCAGTACTGTGAGTCCGTCGAGCAAATTATTGCCAGCCGTTGTCAGCCGACTCAAGATTATGGCTGACATGGATATCTCGGAGCGGCGCCTGCCGCAAGACGGAGGAATGTCGATCACAATTGGTAATCGCCAGATTGATCTTCGCGTTTCGATGATGGCTACCAAATTTGGCGAAAAAGTAGTAATGCGAATTGTAGATCGCGAGGCAGCAGTCCAAAGTCTTAATCGTCTCGGATTTGAAACAAAGATGCTCAGCCAATTCCGTATGCTCCTTCAAGAGTCGAATGGAATTATCTTAGTTACAGGTCCGACAGGTAGCGGAAAAACTACAACGCTATACGGAGCGCTGACGGAACTTGTCAATGCGAAGCACAACATCAGTACAATTGAAGACCCAGTTGAACGGCATTTGAAGGGTACGAACCAGTTTCAGGTTCATCCTCAGGTTGGCTTTACGTTTGCAAGCGCGCTGAGATCACTCCTTCGACAAGATCCCGACATCATTATGGTCGGCGAAATACGCGATTCGGAAACAGCGAAACTTGCAACCGAAGCAGCCCTCACGGGCCACCTTGTTTTGTCGACACTGCATACAAATGACGCACTCACTGCCATTCCGCGCCTGATCAACATGGGGGTTGAGCGATATTTAGTTGCGGCGTGCCTTCGTGGGGTATTGGCTCAAAGGTTAGTACCAAGACTTTGTCCTCATTGCCGTCGTGCCACGAAATTGAGTGTTGATGAACAGAACATGCTTCGTTTCTTATGCGGAGGTCGAATCGATCTTGAGATTTCCTACTGCGGCACGGGATGCAATAAATGCAAGCACAAAGGGTTTATCAGTCGGATTGGGATTTTTGAACTCCTTATCCTCAATGAGCAATTGCTTGCAGGCGTTGCACAAAATGAGACTTTGAACACACTTCGATCATTTGCGGAGCAACATGGCTTCGCCACGCTGTTCGATGATGGAATTTCCAAAGCACGTCAAGGACTCCTTCAGATTAGTAATGTTTTCGAAACTGCCTCCCGCATCGATCAAATAATAAGCCTCACCAAGCACGAAGATAAATTGGCTGCTTGATTTCATCCAATACTCCAGATTGGAATATCATGTCATATTTTTCCTACGAAGCCCGAAACAATGATGGACAGCTGATCGCCGGGACCATAGTGGCTGAAAGCATTGAGCATGCGGGTCAACTCTTGTGCGATCGCAATCTATTTGTCATCCGAATGGCGACGGAGAAAAGCAAGGGAACATCAGCTGATGCCGGCGGATATGCAACCAGGTCACAACTCGCGTGGTGTTTGTCTCAATTGGCGATCATGGTCGAAACACGAATCCGATTGGTCGACGCATTAGATTGTCTGGCGCGTCAGGCATCCCAACCACATTTAAAAGTACTGCTGGAGACTATTAGTAAGCGTGTGCAGGAAGGCCGGCCACTTTCCGAGGCAATGCAAATGCATCCTCGTTCATTTCCAACTTCGTTGGTCGCGCTTATTCGTGCTAGCGAGATGAGCGGGACAATGGGGCAAATGCTGCAACGAAGCTCGACCTACTTGTTGCATGACCTTCAGGTGCTGAAGCGCGTGCGCGCAGCTATGGCTTACCCCATTTTCATGTTCGTGCTCTGCCTTGGAGTAACTGGTTTCCTTCTCACAGTGATCCTCCCTCGATTTGCGATGGTCTTTTCAAATCGTGGTGCAATACTTCCATTTCCAACCCGCGTTCTCATGGCAACGAGTGACAATCTACGCATTCATTGGCATTGGTGGATTGGCACTGTTGCAGTTGTTCTAGTGGTGAGTTGGATTTATTCGAGAACCAAAACGGCGCGACGCCAGCGAGATTTCATTCTCATCTCAACCCCTATTTTGTCTCCTATCTTCAAAACTCTCTTCTTGGCACGTACTTTTCGAGCCATGGCAATATTGCTTGAAGCAGGAGTGTCAATGATCGATATCATGAAAATTATAAACGATCTCATCACAAACAGCTACTACCGAGAATTATGGAAGTCGGTTGACAGCGAAATTCAAAAGGGAAATCGAATGGCTGGACCGCTCCTTGCATCAAACTTAATCCCAGAATCGATTGGTCACATGATTGAGAGCGGCGATCATTCCGGTAAATTGCCGTTGGTCTTCTCACGTCTAGCCGAGTTTTTGGAAGAGGAGTATGATCAAATTGTTAAATCGACGACACAATTCATCGAACCTTTCATGATTCTTTTCATGGGCACAATAATTGGCTTTGTCGCATGCTCGCTTATGCTACCGCTGTTCCAAGCAAGTCGAGTGATTGCGAGATGAAACAATCACAACAATTCGGCGCTTGGCACCGCCGATTCGACCTACCCGCATCTATTGTCCGCAATAGAAAAGCCAACCCGAATGAGGGTGGTGTACAATCCAAGTCCGTTTGAAAGTGCGGATCACCCTGACAATCGGCATTTTGGACTTGCACCCTTGTAGCATATTCTGTTATCTTGATGACGCCCCCCCCACAGACGCTCGTGCGAGCTTGCTCCACGGGCGTTTTTCATTGGACAAACCAGATATGGAGCCGCCCTAAGGAGATGGAATGGTTAGTGTCGGGGACCGGGTGATCACTTCATGGGGTGGATCTCTACGACACTTGCGGGTTGATTTGATTCATGCGCAATTATTTAACGACGCTCAATTATGGAATTGAGGTGCCAAAAGTCATACGCCGCAACACACAAATGATGTCCGGGATTAGATGTGAATAGCGCGACAACACAAATCACCACGAAACAAATTCGAACGATCATTGATGCACCGCGCCACCCACAGCCAAAGACGCTCGGCAGTACTGAAGCGACCAGCCCGCCTCCGATGGCTACAAATGAACGCAGTGCGAATATCCCTAAGGGAGTCAAGCATCCAAAGGAAAGCGGAAGCAATATTCCAATACCAAGAAACCCCGCACTGCAACACAAAACTCGGCTATCGATCGGATTACGAGAAACCCGGAACGCGGTTCGCCGGAATGGTTTCTGATATGATTGGTAGCTCTTCATCTCCTTTAATCCGGTATTTTGATCACAAGTCCGCCAAAAGAATGGACGGAGCTGATATGAACGAGAATTGGGAACTTCAATCGTCAAATGATGCAATCTCGAGCACCTGTTCACGACAACGGACTTCGGAATTGTTTCCACTGGCCTACGACCATCTAAAGAGGCTTGCGATCAGTCATCTCGCTCGTTTGAGGCCAGGCCAAACAATTCAACCGACTGTTCTCGTTCATGAGGCGTACATTAAGTTGGCGCGTAACACTGACTCCTGCTGGGAAAACAAGACTCACTTTTTCTCTGCTGCCGCTCAGGCTATGCGTGAAGTTCTTGTTGATCGCCTTCGTCAAAAGTCCAGTGTTAAACGTGGTGCTGGCTATCATCGTATTGGTTTGGAGGACTGTCCATTTGCCTCCGAAATAAACCCCGACAATCCAATGTTGTTGCATCTCGAGACGGCCCTCCAACACCTTGAGAAGTTGGATAAGCGCCGCGCTACAGTGGTCATGTTAAAATTTTTTGCGGGTCTTGATCATACTGAAGTTGCGTCGTGTCTCGATATGTCTGTGCGAACCGTAGAACGTGAATGGAGTTTTGCGCGAGTATGGTTGCATCGGGAAATTGAGCTATTCATAGAGAGTGATGAGTAGCGGATTCTTGAAATTGTCTTTGGATGTTGTGGATGTAATCGCATTTTTTTGTTGTCTTCTTACCAACATTTCGATGCCCGTAAGGGACCAGCTGGGTTCCAATTCAGACGAACGCTCAGGAGAATCTGGTCATGAGTTTGGACCGGATCGAATCGATCTATTTTGATGCTCTTGAACTTCCAGCCGATCAGCGCTCGGCGTTTCTTCAATTGCGGTGTGGTGCAGACACACAACTTCGGGTCGAAGTGGAAGCGCTTCTCCATCAACACGGTAAAGTTCACAGAGAGTTTTTGGATAGACCTATTGCAGATATTCACGATTTGCTAACGTCACAACATGTTACTCCTCTACCGGACCCAATCGAGGGCTTTCAGTTATTGCACGAGATTGGCCGCGGCAGTATGGGTGTTGTGTATTTGGCTCACCAGTCTGAACCAATACGACGATTGGTTGCAATCAAGGTGCTGCAAATTCCCATCTTCTCCATGGGATTACGGGAAAGGTTTAATTTCGAACAATCTGCACTCGCAGCAATGGACCATCCGAACGTTGCTCGGATCTTCGCCGGTGGTGTAACCGGAGGTGGTCAGCCGTATTTGGTAATGGAATATGTGCGGGGATCGCTTGTCACAGAATTCGTGCAATCATCCAATTGCTCGATACCTGAACGGCTTGGACTGATGATTCAGATCTGCAATGCGGTACAGCATGCACATCACAAAGGGATCATTCATCGTGATCTGAAGCCCTCAAACATTCTCGTTAAAGAAACAGATGAGGGGCCCGCAGTAAAAATAATTGATTTTGGCATCGCCAAACCTCGGACTTCAAATAATTTGCCCGCTCTCACCATGCACGGGGAAATGTTGGGCACGATTGAATATATGGCACCGGAGCAACTCACCGGTCACGACAAGACAGTTGTGGATGTCGATACGCGTGCGGATGTATATTCACTTGGTGTCGTATTGTTTGAATTGCTTTGTGACACTCGACCATTTCGATCAGACTCATTAAAAAGTGTTCCGATCGAGCAAGCCATCGTGATAGTGCGAAATTTTGAGCCCGTTGCTCCCAGTATTCATTTGTATCACCAGCTTCGCCTTCAGAAAAAAAGAGGGAGCTCAGATCATGTTGTCAAGGATATCAAAATTAGATGCAGGCAGATTGCAGGCGATCTAGATTGGATCGTCTTAAAAGCCTTGCAACGAGATCGCGACAATCGTTACAGCACTCCCGGAGACTTGGCGCTTGATATTGCGCGTTTCTTGAGCAATGAGCCCGTTGTCGCTCGACGTCCATCAAGGGCCTATCTGACCCGCAAGTTTGTTGCTCGACATGAAACAGTAATTACCCTAACTCTAATCGTCATTGTGCTCTTCATTCTCGGATTTGCCGGCGTGGTTTCTCAGGCAATACGCGCCACACGGCAGGAGCGAATCGCTGCAAACAACGGGTACCTAGCGGCCATTGCGGCAAGTAGTTCCGCTATTGACTCACATGATCTTGCAGGAGCCAAACAGTGGCTCGATGTTGCAGCCCCCGGCTTGCGCAATTGGGAGTGGAATTTCCTAAAACGCAAATGCGACTCAAGTAAGCATGTTTTCGACAACCTGGGCAAACCAGTCGTGGGTGTATGGTTTCTTGATGAAGATTCGAAATTTGTTTCCTGTTCACCATCTGGACATCTGCGGCTCTGGGATCTTAAATTGGATAGCTGTACAACAACTTTCAATGATCGCGATGTCTCATTGAGCGCCGTCACACTTAACGCTTCCGCTGGACTCCTGGCCGGAAGTGATCGCAACGGCGCCATCCACATCCTTGACGCCAGCGATTTCCGACAGATCGGCATTATTCCGGGCGGCGGACATCGATTGACGAATCTCGTATTGTCACCGTCTGGAAAATATTTGTCTGCAACCTCTGCGGATGGAATTGTCCAAGTTTTCAATGCGCAGAGCTTAGAGATTGAAGAACAATGGCATGGAGAAAATGAAGCCATCATCCAACTAAAATATTTGGCAAACGACGAAAGCGTTGTTGCCGTAAATCAGGATGGCCTATTAACTATTTGCAATTCCAACGGCGCTAACCAAAGGCGATTGGAACCTCAATGTTCCAAGATTTTGAGTTTGGCCACCTCAAATGATGGAAAGCTCATTGGCGTAGGTGACTCATTTGGCTTACTCCGTGTCTGGACAATTTCCGATGGCGTTCAGAAAGGCTACGCACAAATAAATATCGGTTCTGCGGTATGGTCTATTGCCTTCAGTTACGACGGTGCTTTGCTCGCCTGTGGTTGTCAAGACCATTCAATACATCTTTTGAGCAACGATAGATCGCAAGAAATGGCTATCCTTCGTGGACACACGGGGACGGTTCACGGACTTTGGTTTTCGAACAACAGCCAAGAGCTCCTTTCAGGTTCCGCCGACGGTACCATTCGATCATGGCAAGTTACAAATCCAGAACTTAGATACGAAAACACTATCACTACTTCATCTCGAATGATTTTGAGTCTGGACGTTGATGGAACCGGGGAACAACTAATTGCCGCCGTGGCTGGTGGACCACCACTAGCTTGGCGACTTGGACCAAATTCTGCATTGCAGCGTCGATCAATTGGGACAGTTCCATTCGACTCTGCGGCGATGGCTCAAGGTGCACAGCGTTTTATCTTTTCTGACTCCGACCATATATCCCTATGCTCTACCGATACTGTCTTGCGCGATTTTACAAATCAAGGATCCGGTCCTATCAGATGCGCGCGTTGCGATGAAACTGGGAATTTGATCGTCGCGGGTACGATGGATGGAACTATTTTACTGTGGTCTGCAACCAGCGGCGAGCTACTCTGGTCCCGTCAAGCACATGGAGATGTTGTCACATCAATCAGCTTTGCTACTACAAATCAATTCATCATCTCTTCAGCAATTGACGGCACTGTGCATATGTGGAATCTGCAAGGAGATCGAATTGCAACTTACTCCACGAATTCAGGGGCCGTGTTATCGGTAGCAGCTAGTCATAGTGGCCGTTACATTGCAGCGGGCACCGCGCACGGAGATTTGTATTTGTTTGAAACGACGAAAACTTCTCCAGTTCTCAAATTGAGAAGTGGAGATAGCCCAATAACTTGTGCATTGTTTTCACCCGGTGATGACCGTCTATTTAGTGCTTCACAGGACAGTACAATTCGAGTATGGCGAGTTGACAAAGGCGACTTGGCTTTGATTCTGCATGGCCACAAGAATCGCGTGACTGCAATGACAATCGACAGTCCCGGGCATCTCTTCACAGGCGATGAAGACGGCTACATACGAATTTGGGATGGCAGTCAGCAGCGCTAGCCCTCGGCTTACCCCTATCAACAAGTAAAGAATTTCCGTCAGTGCGCCCACTTTTCATACTCACCGCGCAAAATCTTTTCACAATTTTGGCGGGTCAACGATCTGTAGTACGGATTTGGGGAGGAGCGATACCAATTCGTTGATTTCTCTGCATTCAATTTCTCCGTGCTGAGCCCTTCCGGATTCTTCATCAACCTCTGGAGGAATTCAATGCCCGATCGTAATTCCAGCAAGCAACGAATCAGTGATAAGAAACCAGGCGTCCACAAAGAAGTCAAGCTTCCAGATTCACTTCAAGGCCTTCTTGGCAAGAAAGGGTTAAATCGTTTGGTTCGGAATTTAGCAAAACACGTGGAAGAGAGCACCAATGACGGAAATTCAAAACCACGTGATATTGCTCGCTCAATTGCTGGAATTCTGGAGAAGGCGTTAGATGGCACGGTGTGCATGTACAACCCTGCGAGCCGCCGATACGAGTGGTACAACACATCGACAAAAGAGTGGATTGGCCCATGTTAGGGTAATGTTCCTTCAACTCAACTAGAGTCTTACCTTAAAACAGAAAGGCGCCATGAAGCGCCTTAAGTTTCGGGTCGACGCGTTACGGTGATGTCCACTCTTCAATCACCGTCGTCAGGTATCCGCGCCAGGGTTTGTGCGCAGACGCTATCGCATCAAGCGCGGCCTGTGCCCATCATGTGCGTATCCGATTGCGAATAGTGAGGTATGCCCGAATGCGGGAAAGAGATAGGCATCAAGTCGTAGATCCGATGCGGCGGGCATAAAGGCATCGCCCCAAGGCATCAAGGGTTAGAATCCCACCGCCCTCCTTCGTGCCTCGCGCGCGCCGCCAATTTCGTTGACTAACCGCGGAAACGTACATAGGGTAGGTTTTGGTGAATCTACCTGAACATCCTTACCGAATTTTCTGCGACAAGCGCATCGATTTGATTCGCGCCTTGTTGCGCGCCGATTATCCAAAATTGGCCATTATCGAGCGCAGAAGAGTTGAAAACTGGATTAAAGAAATTGTCGTGGCCCAAATATCGGAGTGCGATCTAACCGGTGCGGAAGCTGCTTCGTTCTTGTCTTCAATCCAACAAAAGCTTGCGCAATATCTTGTTGACACAACTTCCGGCTATCCCCCTCAGCAATGGCTGTGGTATTCGCGCCGTCTTTGTCTCGCATTACGGCTTGAGCGCATCGACAAATCCTTTGATACGCTTGCCCAAGTTGTGGAGACTGCGTCCCGATTCAATACCCAAGCTTTAGAACGATTCGACATCGCTCCAAACGGCGATTTCATATTTCCACTTGATCAAACAATTCTTCGCCGTTTGATTAGAGCACGCACTCTTGCTAAAGCGCTTGGCAAATTCTGGCATTTCATCACATGCGTTGCACTGGGTGAAACTTGCAAGATATCTAAGTGCGGTGACATTTCTGTAATACCAACACAGCATACATCTGATGCAATTTCATTTTATTGCCGGCGCCTCCATGCGGATCGGCGTGCCTTTCCCCTCCTGGGCACATGTCTAGATATCGATTTCGAAACGGATACGCCGGAAAAGGATCATGTCACGCGTCTTTTTTCGATTGCTCAATATGAAGCAGCTCAACCGGCTTTTTTCCCTGAAGAACCAGACTCATATTCCGAAAACAATAAAGGTGGTACCAAGACTCTGATGCAATTTGTTTTGACATCGGGAAGCTTAGAAGAGATTGCACGAGTGCATCATTTTGGGGGAAACTGGCTGACTCCAACTGCTCAGGCTCACCTTTTCTGTCAGACTTGGCTCCAACCGCTTTGTTGTCCAACTCGACGCGAGGTGTATAAGCTGTTCCAATACGGCTATCTCACCGTTCCTGAAGAATATTTTTTTGACATCGGCAATAGATGGTTCGACGATGCTAAAAATAAATTCGAAGAAGTCATTCCCAACAGTCAACTACCTAATAAGTTAAGTGATTTGTTGAACTTGCTCAATTGTTCTCCTGATTTGTCAGGCCTCTATGGGAAAGTGATTTTTATTGATGGTGGTCGAGTAATGGTGGATTTCTGGGCATTGAACCAGGACACGCAAATACTCAGTCAGTATCCCAAAGGTGATGGAAATTTTGCTAATGCCAGATCGGGAGATTTTGAGAATCAAGTTCAGACGATCATCAACTCGAGCGGATGGTCACCAGATACTGCACTAAAGGCGCTTGTTGGGAGGAAGCTGCGCTTAAGGGGAAGATATTTGACCGATATAGATGCGGCCGGATGCAATAACGGAATTGCACTGTTGGTTTCTTGCAAGAGTGTGATACCAACAATTCATTATGCACAGGATCATAAGATGTTGCGCAATTACGGCGATGCCATAAGCGATGCCGTTTTACAATGGGAAGGGTTTGCCAAACTAATTGCGAGCGAACCAGTCGGCGACAACTTTGATTTGTCAATATATGATCGAGTTATTCCAGTAGTATGTACGCCCGTACAAGTATTGTTACCAATTGGACATTGTACCAGATTCGTAGAAAAAGGTCTTCGTGCGGCAGTGAGCGCAGGCGAACTCCTCGAATGGCTTACTGATAAGAAGTGGTATGAACTTATGGTTTTCAAATAGCGCAGTGTCCTCCAATCGATTACGCGACAATGCGCGCACTGCTCGATTTTGGAGGCGATTTCACACAAACGCTGCGATTTTCTTTGTTACTATCACAGTCAATAAATCTTGCTGAAAGCGTTCTTTTGTCCATTGAACCAATCATTCAATGACCTTGGCTTCTTTGGCCTTGCTGAATGGCTTCCACCTATTAATCGTACACCTGCAATGTTCCCTGCTACGCATGCAAGCATGGCTGCATCCAACCAGTGATTGGCCCTCTGCACGAGTTCCCACCGAACAATCTTGCCCTTGCGTGGGTCAAACTCTTCAACCTGCCGTTCAGATACGAGATGTTTGGCGAAGCTCAAGTGCTCATTGGCATTATTCACCTTGAAAAGCTTGAACGAGCCTGGATCACCTTTGGGTGTTCGCAACCGTGCATGCAGCCATGATTTCCAGTGATCGACATCCACTTCCACCAGTTGCACGCGTGGTGATGTCAACCGACACGCATGCCAGCCTTCTCCGATCTTAGTGATTGTGGCACCGGTCGACTTCGGCTGGCTATACGGTCGCATTCGCTGTTGGCCAACGCCATATCCCTTGGCAGGTTTGAATTCAATGCAAGCTTCAGGAAGGAATGCATAAACAGATTCTGGATGCCAGCCTGAATCGATTAGGCATTGATCAATTGGACGATCTCCAAGTATCTCCCTTAATTGACTTTCCAGCACATTGGGATCCTAAGCTTAGAATTCCACGTGGACAAGTTGTCGCG
>JADMIO011201667.1_pt1 | contig 92614 bp, 40 predicted proteins | sample 8958161 | NCBI WGS metagenome assembly JADMIO01 (sample SAMN16585339, study PRJNA669376) | soil metagenome | isolation source: Crop rotation soil | place: USA: Cullars Rotation, Alabama | collected 2011
CGCGACAACTTGTCCACGTGGAATTCTAAGCTTAGGATCCCAATGTGCTGGAAAGTAAGCTTGTTTGCTTATTAGAAAGTAGATATAAAATATCAAGAGAAGATAATAAAGGTTTTAGGAGATAAGAAGTTAGTTCATTCTCAACCTAAGAGAATTTGACCAGCTCTGAATGCTATCCTACTTCCTAGGAAATACTATGTTCTTATTTAAGATTACCTCAGCTGAGAACTCAGGTATGATCTTCTTTATATTGTGAAGATTGCATGAGAATCAGAGAAGAACTGGAATAGAAATTAAGTAAAGGATTAGACATTATCCAATAATTGCTTTGAAAAACTGTCAAATGCCCCTAAAACATATCTAAGGATTGCGAATTCGAAAGTGCCAAACTCTATCTGTCGAGCTTTGAGACGAACATGACACTAGATAATGCTTTCAAAGATAAGTTCTTGAATATATTGAGACTTTTCAAAAATATGTGACTCTTCAGCTATAGTTTTGAGTTGAAATTGTATTGCTAAATTTTGCCTACAGCAATGAAAGGAGACAAATTTTCCATAACTCTTTTTAATAGTAAATTGGTGGTGGACATCTGACCAGGAACTAAAATGGAATTCAAATCCAAGAACTTCTGAAAGAAGAACAAGGAATTCGAAGTTACATATAAACAAATGTGTAACTTAAAATCAGTAAATCACCCAATTCTTTCTCTTTTGATTCTGATATGTACGCACTCTTTTCGCATGCCAATGATATTAAATCGCGGTTCTCAAATTATTCAATCCGATGGTTTTTTCATTCAAATTCAATTACAACTCTTCACTCAGAGCAACCTTTTGCGAGCTAAGATAAGAAAGCTCAGAATATACCCACTTCTTCAAGCTGATCTATTGATGTTCTAAATGAGAAAATAATCTCTAAAACTTCAAATTTGAAGCTTTAAATCAGCAACCAGACAAAGATTCAATAAGTTCTGGGTACAAATGCTTTGAATTACGCTCCACGATGATCAGTGAGAAGGGAGGGGTTAATCGTCAAAGGTTCTGATTATAACATTATACTATCAAGTATGAAGAACTGAAGAACTGATCAGATTTGTAGATTTGTCTGGCGTAGCCGTAAATCTGCTTTAAAATTTCAATAGTTTGAGAAAGAGAGCCTCTCTTTTTTTCGTAATCTCCTCCTAACAACCATATCCATAGCTTCATTTAAATCATTCTTCTTCTTTTAAGGAAGACACCTGAGATTTTTATCAGTAAATATATGATCTTCACCATAAATTCTTTAGCTTATTGGTAATGACCTACTCCAGAAAAGTTCTTACTTCTCCAAATTACCTAAATATCCCCCTTGATGCGACTGACTCCATCAAGATTATGAAATTTGCATTATTATCTTCACTCTAGTCATGATCATACATGATCTAGAATTTTCTCCAGCAATACTTTTTGCATATCACATCAGTTTGATTCCTTCGGAACTTTGCGAATTTCTGAGTCTCAATGTCTAACATAGATGATGAAACAGTTATTTTCCCGTTTGAAAAATTTGTTTTAATTTTATCTATACCAATCTGCAGGAATTGACGGAGAATTCGTTGGATCTTAACTATTCCAGGTTCGATGATTGCCAGAGCATGAGTTACATGTATCAATTTTTTCAGCTCTTCATATTGGCGTAATTATCCACACACAAATGAAAGGCTAGAAGTGATACACAGACTTCTAAACTATTGACACCAAAACAATACTTTTGCCCTTTAGTGATTTTCAAAAATATTTTCCTGCTTGATCGTAATCTCCAACAGTATTTTGCTGATAATCTTCAATATTTTTCAGGTCCTTAGAAAATCCAATCCGATATTCAGGTCGAAATGACTCCCATAAATTTTTTGTATCATTAAGTTCTTCCAATTCGTTCAGATAGATTGCATGTGGCATCAGACGACTCACTTCCACAACACCAAAAAGGTTTTCGGAAAAATCTAATAAAGGAAATAACCTGGGAATCATTCCCTTACTATGTTTATTGAGGGTCTGATTTTCATTATGAATTGATCGTATAACTTTTAGAGTGAAACGATTAACTCTAATCTCAGACTCTTGGTCACATTGAGATATGATCGAATATGACTCCAAAAGATCTAAACCTTCCTTGAATTGCTTTTCTGCTTCTTTCCCTTCCATCTTCCAACAATGTTGCCAGCATTCTTTCAGAAATGATAGTGTGATATGATCTGGAGAGGAATATGCTAACATGTCTAGAATCGGTTTGACTTTGCTGTTTTTATTACATAAGTCCGCCATCGCAAGTATTATCTCCTTTGTGAAAGCTTTGCTTTCTTCGTCTTCTCCAATCACAAGATCATCCTGGTTCAAAATTTTATTGCAATAGTCTGTTATGCATTGGTTTGTCTTCTTCATCTTCTTCATGGAAGCAATTGCGAGAGAAATAGCAATAGGTACCCCATCCAACAATTTGTGAAGCTTAACTGCTTCCTCGTACGACACTGTAACATCAAGTTGAGTAGATACACATAATTTTGCTTCTTCGACACTAAAAGTTTGCAAATTTATCTTATGCTCAATAGGACCACTCCAATTTCGATAGCGAGAAGTTATAATAATATCGAGCTTGCAAGTTGGTGCAATGGCAGGAGTAGGCAAATAATCAATTATGTCTTTCATCTTTTCTATGTTGTCGAAGACTAAACAGATCTTTTTGGAACTCGTTTTATCCGCATCAACATTAAAACTATGGTAAAAGTCTTTCAAGAGGGACAAGAGATCAAACCTTCTTTTTTCGTATGAATTTTTGAAGGGTTCAGATTCACATTGAATAAAATATATTTGCATGTAATTTTGAATTTGAAGTGGAAGCAACTTGCTTTTTTCTCCATTTAACCAAATTATATGAGAATATTCCTTTTGGTTTTTAATGAGATACTCAACTGCCAACTGAGTCTTACCGAATCCTGCGGTACCAACTAGAGCAATATAAGTTATCTCTTGATTGCTCAAATGAAAGATATTTTCCATGCTTTGAAGTTCCTCTTGTCTTCCAATAAAAGGTTTTTTAGAATTAGGAATCTGAAACTTTATTATATTATCAGAGTTGTGAAGAAGTTTTGTTGCTTCTAACCGTGAGAATTCTTCCATAAGCTTTACTTTGCTGTCATTGATATCTGAAAATGATGATCTATTCGGTTTATCCCAGGATCTAATACATTCATTGACTTTTCGATTTTCTAGTAGATCCATCTGTTGAAGGAGAAGTTCTCTAACCTCAGTAGAAAATGCAGCAAGCAAATTGTTCTTTCTTTGAAGGAGTCTTTTTCGAATCGTCTCAAACCTACCATCAATACTCAAAAAACTTTTTGTGGCTTCATTGATCCAAGAATCTGGAATATTAAGAATCTCCTTTATAGTTTGAGCAAATTCTTTTTGGTCTCTCGAATTGAGTTGCTCAAAACGAATCTTACGTTGCCCTGTCCCAATGATAGCTTCTCTTTTGTCAGGAGGATTTTCAAGTCCTTCAGCCTTGCTCATATCATCTGCAAATGAAAGTGCCTCTCCAGGGTCTATTTTCACTATCTCTGCATAACCTGACTTGATAACATATCCCATATTTCCTCCTGAATTTCCAATGCAGTCAAAATCATGGAGCAGAATTGCAAGTGCGATAGCTCTGCCGAATCCTCTTAAAGGTAAATTTTGTTCTGTTACTGAGAAATAAGAATTTCTTGGTTGATATTTTTTATAATCATTAACAAATCGAGGTCCGAGTTCTATAAAGCCGTCAACATATTGAGACATCAGATGTAACTTTGATTTATAAGCCTCCTTAATTTGATCGGACCAATTACGCTCAATTAGCATAATGCTCTGCTTGCTGAACATCTGATAGCTTAAGGTGGTTTTTGGCGTTGTAACTCCCAATAATTTGTACAGTAAATTAGCAAGACATTCTTTATAGAGACTATAACCAAGAGGCGGATTATTGAGAGGTGGATCATTGCTAACAAAAATACTATCAGATGAACTTTTTCCGAGCCATTTCCTTTTTTGTGCCTTATCAATGTACCATCCTCGGTTTACTGAACTTCCGCCTTTTACATCCTCATTTGAAAGTACGAATTCTTGATCCGATATGAGAGGTTGATTGAATACTTCTTGAAGATAAATCTCAATCAGAGTATTTATGAGCGAATCTTGCTTAATTTGATAAGTTCTCCAACCTTCAAGATCGGTTTTTTCTATAAAGGAAGGGGCTGTGTCAATTACGATGTGATTTTTACGCTCCAACTCAGAGATTTTGAGCATTTCAGAAATAGCTTTAAGTGCATAATTGCTTCCATCAGTATTTTGGTCATATCCCGCGACCCTAATGTTATGACGTCGATAATCAAAGATGATCGGATTACTGGATTTGATAGAAATGAAACATTCAGGGTCACTCACTGCAATCGCAGTAATTTCAGGTAAGTCAGCAATATTGCTCTCCTTGAAAGCTCTCCTTAAATTCATAATCATCTGGATTTGCTTTTTTTGATCAGTTCCGTAAAGGACGATACCATATCCATGTTCATTTACGAGCTGATTCAGGTAATAGCTGATTTTACATCCATTTGAAAGAATCTGATAAGGGGATTTTTTTCTTCTTAATGTCTTTAATAATAGATCTGGATAGTCAGGTTTCTGAGAGTCGTCACGTACGAAGTTTCTCAGATTCAATATCAAGTATTTGCTGTGCATTTTTCCTTTTTCATTTCATCAAAATTTTTATCTTGAGCTTAAAATTTGAGATTTGTAAAAAGTGAATCAATAGATACTTATAAACATTCTAATAAGAACTGATTTCAAAATATTCAGTATTGTTTTCAAACCCATTTGCTTGAATCATTTTGTCTATACTATGAGGCAACTTAAATCATTTAAGACAAAACGATTTGGCTTGCCATTTGTTCAGCAGCTTTAAATTTTGGAGAAATAGCAGTATTTTTTTGGATGTCTTCCAAAACCAAAACATCCTTTTTTCTCTTAGAAGGCAAATACTAGAATTCGAATTCGAGAAATATACAATAGCTCTAAATCATGACAAAACACTGATGTAAATATCCAAACTTTGCTAAGATACATGTATAAGTCATCGCAGCATTTACTCTAATAAGAACAATTTGAGATTTTGGAGAATATTTGTCCTTGTGAAAAATCTTCTCTAAAGCTCCAGTGCAATAAAATCACCTTGAGAACTTGGAAAGGTCAAGTTAGCCAAAGAGTCTGCTGAAATCCTCAAATGAGTTGGATTCGAATTTATAAATACATTAATTTTTTTTGGGATTGGAGAGGAAGAATTTTTAGAACTATTGATGCTGCTCTTTGGGAATGTAAATTTTGTATACTTTGAGAGTGAATGGGGTTTTGAGGAGAAATTAGACTGGACTTTTTTATTTTAGATTTTTCTTGGAGAAGATCCTTAGGATTTTTTAAAAAATTCTTGAGACATCTCGTGAGTCTTAGATTGAGTGATTTGGAAAGGTAAGGGTTAAGGCGTTCCAAAAAGCACTGGATATGCTATTTGTTATATCTGAAACCAATTTTTTTTGATTTTTCAGATTCTTGATTCTCGATTCTTTGTGAGAATGATTCAATTCAGGAAAAAGGATTTGTACTTGTGCTTCCATTACACTCTTTTGAGAGTTGGAAAGAATTGATTTAAAGAATTCCTTTTCTTCTGACTTCTTCTTTGATCAAGAGGAATTTAATTGGACCCCATGTATTTTATTCACAGCATCAGAGATCAGGAACTGAACCAATGATTTTTTTCATCTAAGCTTTTCTGACCTGATTGTGTCGATCATAGATGCACTTAAGATCAAGAGTTTTCTTCAAGATTTTTAAAATATTTGTTTTCGTTGCATTTTGAATCGATAATTGATTCAATAATAACACAAGGCAATGCTAAATCAAATCTCTCCAGATTCTCTAACAATGATTCTTGAAACATTTGCATACGATACTGATTGCGAGTTTATCTTGATCATAAGGGATCTGTCACTTTGTCCTCTAATTTCAAGATCATATAATATGTATGCTTTCTTGTTCCAAGTCTGGTCACAGTAGTTTAGCAGTGCTGTCAGTAAGGCAGTCAAGCAGCAAACACATCAAATTACCCACAATATATAAAATTTCTGCCACAATGAACTGCGAATTGTAAAGGAGATTCGATGTTTGATGAAATTGTTTGTAGACTTTTATACTCAAAAGCACAAATAGGTCCTTCAGTAACTCTTTCTTTTATATTTTCTGATGCAAATTAGGTCCATAAGATGCGATAAACTATGCTGACAATGTCACTTAAAACTATCTTTTTGCCCCTCAGATCGCTCACCTTACTTATATCTCTGGTGAATGAAGTTCAGAAAAGATTGACTCTTCGGTTCGTAGATCCGTAGCCAGAACGCTTAGATGGCTGATAATAAAAGCATCACAATATACAGTTCAGCTAAAAAGGGCGAACAAAGGACCAAGATCTGATTCCTGCCTGTGTTTTTCTGCCATCTTAATAGTAGCCAATGTTCGGTCTCACATTCATTGTTGTCTGAGAATCAGTCAACCCTGCGAATTGTCACCTGTATTGGTTACAATCATTTCTAGAACATCGTCTTGTGCTGTTGCTGAGTTGGTTAGGAAGCATGAGTCTGATCGTGTTTAGCATTCAAAGATGAAATCTTTTCTTTCAATATATTCTACAAAGTTGAAAACATTTCTGGCCAAATTATCCTCAATTCCTCTAATTTTGGCTGGATCTGTGGGATCTCCAATATTACAGTAATCACTTCAAGCATAAGACATAGTAAGCAATCTAATGATTGATGCATTCGTCATTCATATTACCCAACCATGAAAAATTCCAATGAGAATCAACATTTTTCAAAGACAATAAGATGACTTCTCCAATTTGAAGTCTCTTGATGCTAATTCAATCAAGTATCTTTTTTCCGAAGAAATTCCAATTTTTAATTTCATTTTTGTAAATAAAAGTTTCCAGCTGTTTGATTTCCAGGAATTTAATCCAAGTCTTTCGATGTAAAGTGCTTAACTTGAAGAGAAAAAATATGGAATCGAATAAAATGTTATCAATAAAAATTCTTGCTTTGAATTGCCTTATGATCAATTTCCACATTTAAAAAAAAAAACAGTAATTTAAAACTTTTGAGTCTCATTGCATCACAGCCCCATTGTGTAAGGAGATATTTCGGATTAATTTTGTAAGTTGGCCTTTTCAATGGCTTCTGTTTGGTATCTTGTATCATTTACCTTTTGAAACAAAGTCCTAAAAAATATTTACCAATCGAACAGAGTAAATTACCGCCTTTGGAAAGGGTTGGGCAATCAATTTGGTAAATGATACAGTTAAGAGATAAGAGAAAATAATTTTGCAAAATTTATATCATGACTAGATGGCAGTTGCTTCGCTTTTCATGAGTAGTTATGCTTCTCAAAAAAGATAGGCACCGGTAATGATTCTGAGCAAAGTGAATTATTTGGTAGGTATATATTGGCAAAATTTAATCAACAAAATTTTAAAGAATATTCTGTTCGAAGCTTAATTTTGAAAACTCCTCATCTTTTTAATAAAATCTACATCGCTGCATTGTATTGAGTTTCGAAACTACTGCTTTGTGATTGGTCAATTTTGGTCGTTAAATATTCCATAATCGGATATTGACAAATCAGTATCTCATAAAAAGATCCAAATTTATCTCAGAGGAGTTGAGAGAAGTTTGATCAAAGATTAACTCCATTTAATACAATTCCATGTATGTATATGTAGTGAACAGGACATGCATGAGCGATTTCTTTGAAGGAAATCGCATTAAACAAAAGGAAAATATTTTTGGATATGCAAATTTTTAATAAAAAATAATATTCTTTCAAAATTCTACTGTTCATATTATAAAATTTGGTTTGTGGGTTGGCTGCGTTTTGCCACCACGATTGTTTCTCATTAATTTTGAAATTGAAAATATTTTTTTCATGGAGCATGAAAAATTAAACCAGTGTTGATTAGACAAAGGATTATGAAGCGTTCTCGAAAGGAAGACAGAGGACCTTTTGGTCTCAATAACCCTGACGACGATTTAAACAAGTCGCATTTTATAAGGCTCAAATTCTTAAACCTTTAATCTCTAATCTCAGAATAATATATCTTCTTCCGTATTCGCTTTTCTTAAATCCAATTGAGAAGGGTTTTCATGGTGAAAAGCAGCATTTCGGAAACTAACGAATGAAATAAAATCATTTCTTTATTTGGCAGTTATTGAATGTGTTCAAAAATTTCCATTACATTATTACAATAAGTATTTTGTACATTCACTTTCATTTTATTTGATTGCTTTAAACTGAAATCTATAAAAGGAGCTCATTGATTGTTATGAATGGAATGCCCAAAACTGAACTAAACCCAAAGAATCATTCATTTTTACTTCGAAAGACAAAAAAAATTTTTTGGCCTTAAAATGCAGTTCATACGACCAATTATTATTCTGGTCAAAAGTTCGCAGAATTCCATCGTTGGCAGGGAGCTGGCTTTGCAAATGGCAGTAAATTGACTCCTTAAAAACGTTATCGACTCCATTTCTATGGAAAATCGACTCCATTTCTATGGAAAGTTGGGCTATACTAATATTTTCGCAAACTTTCCGTACGAGTTGTGTGGGTCACATGACTGTCAATTCACATAATTTGTTCAGCAAAAAGTACCCTTTTCATTCAAGCAGCGAGTAGCACTACAAACTTCCTTATCACTTTAGCTTTTGCTTGAATCACTGGATAAATTGATAGCCGCAAAATTGCAACTCTCAAGACAAATTTTTTTCTGGTATGATAAAAAAAGTTGGCGTATGATAAATTGCGAATATCCTAAGACCTTCCTTATGATGAAAAAAATTGACACATGATAAATTTTGAATTGAAATTTTCTAATATCAACTTAGGTTTGGCAGAAAAATTTAATTTTTGCTCTAATTTTTTGGCTAACTCCTTAATAGATGCTTATACAAACAATAGTTATGTCTTATTTCATGGTCTATGACCCAAAAAAAACCGAAGCCCACTTCATCAAGGGAATTAAATTCATCAAACATACGAGTGATCAAATGCAGTATTATTTAACTTATTAATTGAAGTATATTAGCCCAGGAGTTTGCCCAGCGCTGGAGAAAGAAGGCTTTCAAGGAAGATCTCGCACTTGTGATCCTAATTATTCCAAAATCTGAACCATTATAAAAATTCAATTTTGAAATGTGTTCACCAGTTTCTATCACAACTCCTATCAAGAATCCGTATTCTCGGGAAACTTTGAAAAGCCTCAGATATCAATGTATTTCATTCAGAGGCTTGAATTTTTTATTTCAGACTTTGGAATCTTTACTTTTATGCAAATGATGGAAGTCTTCTTATGTGAATTTGTACGAATAAACTGATGGACTGAAAAATTAACCTTGACAAATGACAGAGAATCACCTTAAGGATTCTTTTTTCATGGAGAAAATTGCTCGCTTTGAAGGTAATTTTCTTGTTGTGAATATCAGATCCATAAGAAGTCATCTATTGTATGCTCTTAAATTGAGATTATGAGTAGACGCTGCAATTTTATTTTTGACCACAGTAAAATACTTACTTTATTTCAAATTTACTGGTTTACTTACCGTAAAAACTCCAAAACTTGCCGAGGAAAATAAAAATTTTTTTGGCCTAAAATTCGGCAAGTTTTAGAAATTTCAGTCAAAAAATAAATTTGTAAAAAAATCGGCAAGTATTAGAATTTTTTCGGCATGTTTTAGAATTTGAAAATAAAAAATTTTAACTGATTTTTCTTCGAAGTTGACTTTCAAAATGAACTATTCTACTACTCCAAACGATATCTTAGAGCAAATTAAAGGCTTAGTGACACGGTACAACACACTCGTTTCTCTTGATAGGCAAATTTCCATTAAAAAGAGTACTCGAACGCTTTTTGATTTACTAATGGAAAATGAAAAAGAGAAAAGATTAGGAGCTTCCACAAGTTTTAGAGAGAGAGAGTAGCCCATAATGAGGCAATTCCTGTACAAGAAGATCACAATTTTGAACTGCCTCAACTTCAACTTAACCAAGAAGACAATAATCAGAATCGAGATGAAAGTGCCACAGCCAGAAAACAAAAAAAATATTCCGTTGAAGAGAAACAGCAATATGTCATACAAGCACCTATATCTCCGAACATAAGTAGCTTTGCAAGGAAAGTTAATGTTGATGAAAAGAATCTAAGACGTTGGACTAAAGAATTAGAAACTAATCCGAACGCCTTCAAGGACCAGAGAATACTGTAAAAACTCCAAAACTTGCCGAGGAAAAAAAATTTTTTTTGGCCTAAAATTCGGCATCTATTAGAAATTTCAGTTAAAAATTAACTTTGTAGATCTTTTTTGGTGCTCAGATCCCCCAGAACAGGTCACAGCGGTAATTTTTCCTATGAGAATATGCATATATTGAACGATTTTTTTTTTTATATGTAATTTCTAAAACTTGCCGAGGTTTAAAAATTTTTTTGGCCGAAAATTCGGCAAGTTTTAGAAAATTACCATAAAATTTTTTTGGGTCTGTCTTCGGCAAGTTTTGGAGTTTTTACGGTACCTTAAATTCTACGTCTTCAATGTTTAATCTGAGACTTTTTTATCTTTCAGAATGTGTTCAATTGCCCAGAATCAAATTCAAGTTAATGAGCAGGCTATTAAACTCAAACCACACAAGAGATTTAGGGACGGTTTTTCATAACATAGAGATTTTCCAAATTCTCAAATCTTTCTCAAATTGCTCTTATTAGAGTAAGTGCTACAATGATTGATACCGTCCACAAATTTTGATATTTACACCAGTTTTTTCAGTTTTTTGTCCTGATTTAGTAGCTTTTGTCTATCATGCTCGTCATCTTCCTTATTAACCAGTTAATAATCAGTATTGAGAGAAAAAGAATTCTAGCTTACCTTCTAAGAGAAATTTTAAACTTCGAAATTGTTGTGCTGAACAAATGGCAAATGGTTCTGTGTTAAGTTAGAAGAGGATGAATTTTCATAGATATAGTCACCTCATAATACAGGCAAAATGTTTCAAGCAAATGAATCTGAAAACAATACTGAATATTTTGAAAGTAGTCGTTATTAGAAAATTCCTGATACACCGTTGACAAATCTCAAATTTTAAGCGCAAGATAATACTGTTAATGAAATAAAGAAGAAAAAATGAATCGAAAATACTTGATTTTGAATCTTGAGAGCTTCTTAAATGACAGCTCTCAGAAACCTAACTATCCAGATCTATTGTTAAAGACATTGAAAAGAAAGAAACCCTCTTATAGAATTCTTTCAAATGGATTCAAACTCAGTTATTACCTTAAGCAACTCGTGAATGAACACGGTTATCGTATTGTAATTTACGGTACTGATCAAAAAAAGCAAATCGAGATGATTATGAATTTAAGGAGAGCTTGCAAGGAGAACAATCTTGCTGACTTAGCTGAAGTTACTGAGATTGCAGTGAGAGACTCTGAATGTTTCATGTCTATCAAATCCAGTAAACCGATCATCTTCAATTATCAACGTCATAACATTAAGGTTGCTGGATATGACCAAAATGCTGATGGAAGTGCTTGTGCACTTGAGGCCCTTTCTAAAATGCTCAACATCTCTGAGTTTGAGCGTAAAAATCATATCGTAATTGACACAACCTCCTCTACTATAGAAAAAGCCATTCTTGAAGGTTGGAGAGCTTATCATATTGAGCAAAATTGGTTGATAGATGGTCTGATTGAGATCCATCTTCAAGAGATATCCGACCAACCTCTGGAATCAACTCAAGAATTTGAGTTTTCAGATGAAAAGGTAAAAGGTGGAAGTTCACCTAACAGAGGATGGTACATCGATAAGGTAACAAAAAACAAATGGTTCGGAAAAAGTTCGTTAGATACCCTAAATGCTCACTACGACCTTCTTCCTGGTTACAGTATCTATAAGGAGTGTCTTGCGAGCATATTCTACAATTTGTTGGGAGTTCTAACGCCTAAGACCACATTAAGTTATCAGAGGTTAAGCGAGAAGACAATTAAGCTTTATGAAATTAACCCCGATGAGGCTGGAATACCAAAGTTACACCTTATGTCTCAATATGTTGACGGCTTTAAAGAACTTGGACTTAAATTTATTAAGCATTACAAAGAATATCAACCGAGAGATTCTTATTTCTCAGTGACAGATAAGAATTTACCTTTAAGAGGGTTTGGCAGAGTTATCGCCTTCGCAATTCTCCTCCATGACTTTGATTGCATTGGAAATTCAGGAGGAAATATGGGATACATCGTCAAGTCAGAGTATGCAGAGATAGTGAAAATAGACGCTGGAGAGGCACTATCATTTGCAGATGATATGAGTAGTTCTAAAGAACTTGAAAATTCGCCATACAATAGAGAAGCTATCATTGGTACAGGGCAATGTAGAATTCGCTTTGATGAACTAAATCAGGAAGACCAGAAAGAGTTTGTTCAAACCATAGAGGAGATTCTTAACATTCCAGATTCTCATATTAACGAGGTCACTAAAAGATTTTTGAGTATTGATGGTAGATTTGATACCATTCGAAAAAGACTCATTGAAAGAAAGAACAATTTGCTTGCTGCATTCTCCCCTGAGGTTAAAGAGTTACTTATTCAACAGATGCATCGAATAGAAAATCAGAAAGTCGATCATTGTATGAAGTCCTGGGACGAACCGTTATCAACTTCAAATATTAATGACAGCAAAGAAAAGTTCATAGAAAAATTCTCACGATTAGAAGCAATAAAACTTCTTAACGACTCTGAGAACACAATAAAGTTTCAGGTTCCTACTTCCAAAGAGCACTTTATTGGAAGAGAAGAGGAGCTTCACAGAATGAGAGATATCTTTCAACTGAGCAATCAACAGGTAACTTATATTGCTCTCGTTGGCACTGCTGGCTTTGGTAAGACACAATTGGCAATGGAATATATCATTCAAAATCAAAAGGAATATTCTCATATAATTTGGCTAAATGGAGAAAAAAATGTTTTGTTGCTACTTCAAATTCAAAGTTACGTGCAAGTATATGTGAACCCTCAAAAGAACTTCGAATCTTTCAAGAGTTCATCTGACAAAATAAGGTTCGATCCCTTTTTCAAAAACTCCCTCTTGAAAGAGTTTTACCAAAGCCTCAGTAAAGGCAATCCCAAAAAGGTATGTTTAATCATCGACAACACAGAAAATATGGAAGATATAGCTGATTATTTGCCTACACCCACCATTGCACCAATGTGTAAACTCAATATTATTCTCACTTGTCGCTATCGAAATTGGAGCGGTCCTATTGAACATATAATCAATTTGCAAACTTTTAGTATCGAAGAGATAGGAAAATGTTTATCTACTCAACTTCATGTCAGAGCGTCGTCTGAAGAAGTAGCTAATCTTAAAAAATTACTAGATGGGGTACCCATTGCTGTTACTCTTGCAATTGCTTCCATGAAGAAGACAAACCAATGCATATCAGACTACTGCAATAAAATTTTGAATCATCATGATTCTGAGGTTGGAGAAGACGAAGAATGCAAAGTTTTTGCAAGAGTAATGATACCTACGATGACTGATTTACGTAATAAAAACACTCAAGTAAAAATTATTCTGGACATCATGGCATATCTTTCTCCAGACCACATAACATTATCATTGCTGCAGGAATGCTGGCGACAAAGTTCAAATGGTAAAGGGAAAAAAGAAGAAGAAAAACAATTCAAAGAAGGTTTAGATCTCTTGGAATCATATTCGATAATATCTCAAAATAATGCTCAAAGCTTCCAAAATCAACGTAAAAAGGATGAATCTACAGTTTTTGTTGATAAAAAAATAGAGGACCCGAAGATCAATGTTCATCGTTTAACTCAAAAAGTTATACGATCAATTCATAATAAAAATCAAACCTCAATCAATAATATAGAGAGAATGATCTCTAGGTTAACTATGAGTTATAATTTTTCTGAAGAAGATTTTTCCAGTGTCCTGGAAATGAATCGTAAGATGCCACATACAATCTATCTGAGAGAATTGGAAGAGATGGGTGATACAAAAAGTTTATGGAAGGCATTTCAACCTGGAAGTAGCTTTGATTTCTCCAAGAACCTTATAAACATTGGATATTACCAACTAAGTGTTTTTGGAGATTATGATAAAGCAAAAAGAATCTATTTACACTCACTGAAGATTTACGAGCATTGTAAGGGCATGAATGATCACCTCTGGGAGCCGCTCGTACACCTTTCTTTTGTGTGTGGATTATTAGGCCAATATGAAGAACAGAAAAAATTCTTAACTCGCGCTCTGGAGATCATTGAACCTTGGATAGTCAATTATCAACTACTTCTCTGTTTATTCCCGCAGATGGCCAAAGAACAACTCAATGCATTTATCACAAGTCGTAAGGAGAATGGTCAGATTATCCGTATTGGAAAGATGGGTTTGGAAATTCTAAAACTTCTGAGAGAATCAAACTGTTATAGTAAACATAAAGATTTGTTATTGAAAATGTTAAAAATGTTTAATTATGATTATTGTGAGGATAATCAGGCAAATTTCCGAATCTTGTTGCTGTTAGGAGCAGTATGGGGAGTTTTAGGCAAAATAGAGAAACAAGAATTTTTCTGGAGTCGATCATTGCAAATGAGCCAGAAGATTTATGGCAAAAATGATTTGATTACGGGTCAAAATCTCATGTTGCTCTCCAGTATTTGGGGAGACCTGAAGAAGTATGAAAAACAGAAGAATGCATTAAATGAAGCGATAGAGATCTTTCGAAATAAATTAGGCAATGAACATCCTTACTTTGGACTAATTACTACGGAGCTTGCGGATGCTTGGGGACTGTTAGGTGATTACAAAAAACAGAAAGACCTTCTTATTCAAGCTATGGAGATTTTTAAGGAGGCTTACGGTGACGGTCATATACAAATTGGGATCATCCTCAAAAATCTTGCAGATGTTTCTGGAATTCTAGGTGATTATGATACCAAGAGAGAAAGCTTAAACAAAGCTCTGAAGATATCTGAGAAGTACTATGGGAAAAACCATCCGGAAACTGAATTGATATTGAAAAATCTTCAGAGTTGTTCTTAATTAATTGATAGCATCGATTACCTTTGTTGCACTAAGTAAGCAAGTAAACCCTCTTTATTAACATGACTGACTGAATTGTCAACTCATGATGGCCAGTTTTGATTCAGACTATTAATTATTACCTTTATTAGACTCTGATACATAGACACTTACATGTACTTGTAATAGTTATGAAGCTCGTTCTAAAACATTACTGGAGTATGATCCTTTTATGATAAAAATTACTTTCTTTTTTTTTTGGTTTTGAGAATTTCGATTTTGGTTCAAATAAAATTTAGCAGTATAAAATCTTTTTTCATTATGAAAAAAATTTGCTGATTATGACATAGATAGATAAAATTTGTGCCATTCGTAGCTTTCTTGAACTCTTCTTAGATCACTTGAAGATCCTTGGAGGTTGGTGATTTCTCAAATAGCCACTTTGAATATGTCAGTTTGGATTGAGTGAGTACTTTGAAATACTCTCTGCAAAAAAAATTACTGATGAAATGAATTTCTAAAGCAATCGGACAATAATTAAATTGGCCCTGTTTTAACGATTTTCAAGGACAAATAATTCCATGTTCCATCATTATTCTTTAGCACTCAAAAGATAATGATGATCATAAATAGCTAAAATCTGATTTGGTATAAAAAATATCCTCAGAGTATGGAGATACCGCCTTTGGAAATGGTTGGGCAATCAATAATTTGGCAAATGATACAATTAAGAGATAAGAGAAAATAATTTTGCAAAATTTATATCATAGCTAGATGGCTTTCATGATTAGTTAGTTGTACTTCTCAAAAAAGATAGCTAATAATGCTGAACAAAGTGAGCTATTTGGTAAGTACATATGGACAAGCGTAAACGACAAAATTTTAAAAAATATTCTGTTCGAAGCTTAACTTTGAAAACTCCCATCTTTTTAATAAAATCTTCAATGTTGCATTTTATTGAGTTTCGAAACTACTGCTTTGTGGTTGGTCAATTTTATTAGTTGAATATTCCATAATCGGAATTGCCAAATCAGTATCTCAAAAAAGAATCCAAATTTATCTAAGAGGAGTTGAGAGAAGTGTGATCAAAGATTAACTCCGTTTGATACAATTCCATGTATGTATATGTGGTGGATATGCATGCACGATTTCTTTGAAGAAAATCGTATTAGACAAAAGGAAAATATTTTTGAATACTCAAATTTTTTTATTCAATAAACGTCCTTTCAAAGTTCTACTGAGCATGTTTATACAATTTGGTTTGTTGGTACGGCTGCGTTTTGCCACTACGATTGTTTCTTATTAATTTTGAAATTGAAAATATTCTTTTAATAGAACATGAAAAATTAAGCCAGCTTTGATTAAACAAAGGATTATGAAGGTTTCTCGAAAGGAATCCAGAGGATTTTAGTCTCAATCACCCTTGAGACGATTGAAATGAGTTGCATTTCATAAGGTTCAAATTCTTAAATCTTTACTCACTAATCTTAGAATGATATTTTTCATTTTTTTATTGCCAATAAAACTCTCAAAAGATGAGAATTCAGAGATTCATCAGCAATGATACTTAATAACTCACGGTCAGAAAATTTGGAACGCGATGAGAAATTCCGAGAAATGATGAACAGGACTTCATGACCAAAATTTAATACTCGATCGAAACTTCCTTAAAATATAGAGAACTCGTATTAAGATTATTCATTTCGGTTGCACATCATTGTTGTTATGAATCGACAAAAACTGGACTAAACCCAAAGAATGCTGAATTTTTACTTTGAAAGACAAAAAAATTTGTTGTGACCTTAAAATGCCGTTAATATGACCTAATATTCTGGTAAAAAGTTCTCAGAATTCCATCGTTGGCAGGAATCTGGCTTTGTAAATGGCGGTATCTACTATTTGAATTAGTATAAAATAATTTAAGAGAGTGCTTCTCAACTAGGAAATAAAATTTAGGAGAAATATATTAGAATAGCCTGAATAAAAATTCATCATCATTGATTGACCATTAGCCAGTCCTGTTGGATGAAATCAAGGATTTACATATTTAATGCTACGAAGATAATCACTGTTGTCAATGAATTAAGAAGCCTTTAGAATTTTCAATATTGACTGTTTCCGGATGGTTTTTCCCATAGTGCTTCTCATATATTTTCAGAGCTTTGTTTAAGTTTTCTCTCTTGGCACTCTCATTGCGTAGAATTCCAGAGACATCTGCAAGACTTTTGAGGATGGTTCCGATTTGTATATGACCGTCACCATAAGCCCTCTTAAAAATTTCCATAGCTTGAGAAAGAAGGTCTCCCTTTTTCTTGGGATCTCCTAACAGCCCCCAAACATCCGCAAGCTCAGTAGTAACTGTTCCAACAAGAGGATGCTGATCGCCCAATTTATTTCGAAAGATCTTCATAGCTTCATTTAAAGCATTCTTCTGCTTTTCATAATTCTTCAAGTCTCTCCAAACATGGGAGAGACACAACAGATTTTCTCCAGTGAAGATGTGATCTTTGCCATAAATTCTCTGGCTCATTTGCAATGATCTAGTCCAGAAATCTGCTTGTTTCTCTAAATTACCTAAGCATCCCCATGAGAATCCTATACTTGCTAAAAGTCGGAAATTCATCTCGTCATCCTTCCAGTGGTCATGATCATACACATTTAGAACTTCCACTAAGAGGGCTATTGGCTTATCATAGCAGTTTAATTCTTTCAAGACTTTGGCAATTGCGGAAGTCATCCGATCCATCAATCTGAAACGGACTTTTCCATTTTTGAAAGTTGCGTTGAATAGTTCTGTAGCTTTCTGCACGAAGAAAGTGACAAGCATTAGGATCTTAGCTATTTCAGGTGCGACAATTGTCAGACCACGAATTATGAATTTTTTCTGCTCTTCATATTGGCCTAACAATCCACACACAAATGAAAGGCGCATGAGTGACACACAGATTTCCAAACAATCCACACCAATTAAACATTCTTGAACCTTTAGTGATTTTAAAAAATATTTTCTTGCTTGATCATAGTCTCCAGCAACATTTTGTTGATAATCTCCAATACTTCTAAGTCCATTGACGAATAGTCTCGTATCTACAAATTTTAATTCCATCCATAAATTTCTCTTATCGTTTAATTCTTCCATTTCGCTCAGATAGATTGCATGTGGTATCAGAGGACGCACTTTCACAACAGCTGAGAGATCTTCTTCAAGAAAATCTAATTTAGGAAATAACCAATGGATCATTCTCTCGCTATGCTTAGTTAGAAACTGGTTTTTATTATGAACGAAACGTATAACTTTTTGAGTCAGACGATGAACCTCAATCTCATCCTCCTTGTTTTTATCACCAAAAACTGGAACTGCCTCTTTTTTACATTGATTTTTGGGGCTTTGGACATTATTTTGAGAGATTATTGAATATGATTCCAAAAGATCTATACCTTCTTTGAATTCTTTTTCTTCTTGTGCTTTGACTTCTTTCCCTTCCTCCTTCAAACAATGTCGCCAACACTCTTTCAGAAATGATAATGTGATATGGTCTGGAGAGAAATATGCCAGAATGTCTAGAATCATTTTCACTTGGCTATTTTTATTACGTAGATCCGTCATCGTAGGTATCATCACTTTTGCAAAAGCATTACATTCTTCGTCTTCTCCAACCATAGGATCATGGTGATTCAAAATTTTATTGCAATAGTCTGTAATGCATTGGTTTGACTTCTTCATAGAAGCAATTGCGAGAGAAATAGCAATAGGTACCCCATCCAACAATTTGTGAAGCTTAACTGCTTCCTCGTACGACACTGTAACATCAAGTTGAGTAGATACACATAATTTTGCTTCTTCGACACTAAAAGTTTGCAAATTTATCTTATGCTCAATAGGACCACTCCAATTTCGATAGCGAGAAGTTATAATAATATCGAGCTTGCAAGTTGGTGCAATGGCAGGAGTAGGCAAATAATCAATTATGTCTTTCATATTTTCTGTGTTGTCGATGACCAAACAGATCTTTTTGGGATTGCCTTTACTGATATCAACATTGAAGCTTTGGTAAAAATCTTTCAAGAGAGAGTTTTTGAAAAAGGGATCCAATCTTATTTGGTCATATGATGAACCCTTGAAAGATTCAGAGTTCTTTTGAGGATTAACATATATTTGCATGTAATTTTGAATTTGAAGTAGCAGCAAAACAGTTTTTTCTCCATTTAACCAAATTATATGAGAATATTCCTTTTGATTTTGAATGACATACTCAACTGCCAATTGTGTCTTGCCGAACCCCGCAGTACCAACTAGAGCAATGTAAGTTAGGTTTTGATTGCTCAAATGAAATATATCTCTCATTCTTTTAAGCTCCTTTTGTCTTCCAATAAAAATTCTTTCGGAGTGAGGAATCTGAAACTTTATTATTTTTTCAGAGTTGTGAAGAAGCTTTGTTGCTTCTAACCGTGAGAATTCTTCCATGAGCTTTACTTTGTTATCATTAATATCTGAAAATGATAATCTATTCGGTTTATCCCAGGAGTTAATACACTCATTGAATTTCCGATTTTCTAGTAGATCCATCTGTTGAAGGAGCAGTTCTCTAACCTCAGTCGAGAATGCAGAAAGTAAATTGTTCTTTCTTTGAAGGAGTCTCTTTCGAATCGTCTCAAACCTATCATCAATACTCAAAAAACTTTTTGTGGTTTCATTGATCCAAGAATCTGGAATATTAAGAATCTCCTTTATGGTTTGAGCAAATTCTTCTTGGTCTCTCTTATTGAGTTCATCAAAATGAATCCTATATTGCCCTGTTCCAATGATAGCTTCTCTTTTGTCAGGAGGATTTTCAAGTCCTTCAGACTTGCTCATATCATCTGCAAATGATAATGCCTCTCCAGGGTCTATTTTCACTATCTCTGCATAACCTGACTTGGTAATGTACCCCATATTTCCTCCTGAATTTCCAATGCAGTCAAAATCATGGAGTAGAATTGCAATTGCGATAGCTCTACCGAATCCTCTTAAAGGTAAATTTTGTTTTGTCACTGAGAAATAATAATTTCTTGGTTGATATTTTTTGTAATCACCAACAAATCGAGGTCCGAGTTCAAAAAAGCTGTCGACATATTGAGACATGAGGTGTAACTTTGGTGTTCCAGTAATGGTGGGGTCAATTTGAAAACCCTTAATTTTCTCCTCAATCAACATCTGATAGCTTAATGTGGTTTTTGGTGTTGTAACTCTCAATAGATTGTACAGTATACTTGCAAGACGCTCCTTATAGAGACTATAACCAGGACTATTGAGAGGTGGATTACTTTTAACAATAATACTATCACCTGAACACTTCCCGAGCCATTTGTGATTTGTTGTCTTATCAATGTACCATCCCAGATTTATTGAACTCCCACCTTTTACCTTTTCGTTTGAAAGTTCAAATTCTTGATCCGATATTAGAGGTTGATCGGATATTTCTTGAAGATAAATCTCAACCAGAGCATTTATCAACGAATCCTGCTTAATATGATAAGCTCTCCAACCTTCAAGGTTGGCTTTTTCTATGGTGGAAGGGGCTGTGTCAATTAAGATGTGGTTTTTACGCTCAGACTCAGAGATTTTGAGCATTTTAGAAAGGGCCTCAAGTGCACAAGCGCTTCCATCAGTATTTTGGTCATATCCAGCAACGTTCATGTTATGGCGCCGATAATTGAAGATGATCGGTTTACTGGATTTGATAGACGCGAAACATTCAGGGTCACTCACTGCAATCGCAGTAACTTTAGGTAAATCAGCAAGATTGTTCTCCTTACAAGCTTTCATTAAATTCGTAATCATCTGGATTTGCTTTTTTTGACCATTACCGTAAATTACAATACCATAGTCATGTTCATTTACGAGCTCGTTAAGGTAATAGCTCATTTTAAATCTGTTTTGAAGAATCCTATAAGGAGATCTCTTTATTTTCAATGTCTTTAATAATAGATCTGGATAGTTAGGTTTCTGAGAGTCTTCACTTACGAAGCGTTCAAGATTTAATATCAAGTATTTGCGACGCATTTTTTCATTTTTATTTCATGAAAATTATTTTCTTGCATTTACTTTAATCGAGATTTGCCGCTGTATAAAGAGGGTAATGTGGCCAAAGCAATTTTTTCGAGGGATCACCAAAAATTTCTTACTTAGGGCCCTTTATATTATTGGAGTAATTGAAATCGAATGATCTAACCCACCATTGAATGCCTATTGAGGATTTTGAGAAATTTTTCAATGTAAGATAAAAATTTTCTCTTTCTTTTTCAAGCGGAATATCATTGAGATTTCCTCTCAGCGATTTGGATTTAGTAATATATGGAGCTGTATTTAATTGCAAATTTTTCTTCCTTAAAGAAAGAGAATTAATAAGCGCTGAATAAAGGTCGCCTGAAATTGTGGAAAAGATATAACAGAAAAAAGAAAATTTAATTGGTGAATTTTTATAGATTTTTTTGTCTTCTTTCGTCTCCAAACGAAATCCAGATGGTTATCGGACTTTGAAGTAGTAGGATCCCATCTTGATCCAGGATGAACCTCCGTCTTTCTGAAATCTTGGGATTCAGATTCTTTATTAGTGCCTTTCTGGTGCAGCAAATAAGAAAATGAATTATCAGAGTCTCCAACTTCGAAATTCTTTTGCGGACTTACAGAGGGTTGTGAGATAGCCTGGCTATCTTCTTTTAATTCGTCATAACCTTCAAGGAATTTATTAGATTTCTCAAAATATTGCTCAGTTATTTGTTCAGTTTCATGTTGAGTAATCCGAATGAGCAGGGGTCTGAGCATTACTGAAACGCTTGAAATAATACCCTCAATTAGCTCTGAAATCAACTGTCTTCGAATATTAGCTCCTTCATAAGAACAAAAGTCTAAAGGGAGAAGGAACTGAACTTTATTGAGCTTCAAAACCATATATGTAAACCGAATTCAAAAAAAACACCAACATAGGTGAGAGTGAACTGATCGACATCTGATTAATTTTTAATTTAATTTAGTTTCAAACTGAATCACAATACAATTCCTATCTTCCTTTCAAAATAATTCAGATTGGAATCAACATGAAGTTATCATTCATAGTAACGCAATGTTTACTGCCATCTCCAAAAGAAAAATCGCAAAAGTATTTTACTCGCTGAGAAATTCACTCAAATAGGAAGAGCCGCAAGGCTTCATTAAATAGGTTTTATTTCTCTTACTCTGTCTTTAAAACTAATAACCATGGTTCGCAAGCCTTCAAAATTAAATCAGATTATTCGTAGTATTATTGCTCTTTAGCAGTTTCTAGCGATTCTTTTTGAAATATGAAAGATTTATTTCTTCTCAAATTCAGTTTCTTACCCAAAGGAAAAGTAGGTTTCTTAAGTACTTAAATATTCACCTGAGAAACAGACTTATAACCATAATTATGATGGTAATGGTCCGCGTTGCTGAACCTTTCTCAACAGTTCTCATGAACTTTTTGTCCAGGAAAGCTTTGATGGAATTGTATTAGAGTCGATCTTCCTCTAAAATTAGAGAATTGCACTGATACAAAATATTCGCATCCTGCAGCTTTCTAACTCTATTAATTATCAGTGATGACCTGAGAGGCACTGTTAAGAGAACACTTCAGAATTTGTTATCTAAGATCAGTCTAACATTAGGGTACCATGAGATTGAATTTAGAAAAATACTTTGTTTTGATACCGTAATATTTTATTTAGTGAATACAATTACACAACAAAATTGGCTCCCTGAGCTATCAGGCCGTTTCTGTCAGACAAACTTATTCGATGAGTAAGCATTCAAAATTTGCAAGATGATGAACAAGAGAATCAAATGTATTAACTGAAGAGTTTTCTGATTCAGTTTGTTTATTTGAAATTTTAGATGATACCTGTTAAAATAAAAGATTCAACTTCATTTTTCCCAATAAATGCACTCCAGCGACAAATTTCTTTGGGGGCCAAAATAAATCCTATGATGGTTCAAAAAGAAAAGAATCTTGTGTGTCATTTACACAGTAATAGTGTAAAGAAACCATGAATATCGAAAAACAGGAACTGACAGGAATTTCCAGTCGCTTGACCATATCTTTGAGACTTTTTATCATATATAAGTACTATGAATACAGAGAATCCAAGATCAGATGTGACAAGGGCAATCAAGGTGGGCGTTAATCTCCACGTAAGTAAAGGAAAAATTTCTATACACCAGTAAATTGGTCGTGATTCAAGGTTGATTCTTTGAATTCATCGCTAAAACAAATCTAGCGTCGAATCACAGATTGTGAGCTCGTTCTAATTTTGGTGATTTCCAGGTGTCCTAAAATTGGTCTCCCGATCAAGCTATTGACCAGAAATTCTATTAGTTTTTGCTTTAAAAGCAATAGCAAGCACACTCTGAGTAAAACATAATAAAAACTTTTTTACTTCACAACATAACTACAACTAAACAATACATGACATCTCTTGACCTGGACCTCTGCATTCGAACTTTGAAAGATGGAGAGTGTCTCCCTGAAAGAGACCTTAGAATTCTTTGTGAAAACGCAAAAGAAATTTTAATTGAAGAGTCAAATATCCAGCCTGTTTCAGCTCCAGTAAATGTTTGCGGTGATATTCACGGACAATTTTACGATCTTTTGAAGCTTTTCGAGACAGGTGGAGAAATTCCCGATAGAAATTATGTCTTCATCGGAGACTTCGTTGACCGGGGGCACCATTCCGTGGAAACATTTCAATATCTTCTCTGCCTTAAACTAAAGTACCCGGCCAATATCACCCTCTTAAGAGGAAATCACGAATCACGTCAAGTTACTAAGTCATATGGATTCTATGATGAAGTCATTCGAAAATATGGAAATGCAAACCCTTGGAAATACTGCACAGATGTCTTTGACTACCTTGGGATAGGCGCCGTTATAGAGGGAAAGATCCTATGTGTCCATGGTGGGATTTCTCCGGACGCTTGGACATTGGATAGCATTAGATCGATAGAAAGACAAATGGAGATCCCATTCAGTGGACCATTCAGTGACATCATGTGGTCAGATCCTGATGATATAGAAGACTTTAGATTAAATCCAAGAGGAGCAGGATGGTTGTTTGGGGGCAACGTCGTGAAAAAATTCAATTACATAAACGGTTTGGAGCTAATTTGCAGAGCACATCAGCTTGTGAACGAAGGATACAAGTATTGGTTTCCTGAACAAAGCCTTGTCACAGTATGGTCTGCTCCGAACTATTGCTATCGCGCCGGGAACGTTGCTTCGATTCTCAGCATTGATGAGAATCTACAAAAGGAATTCAAGATCTTTGACGCAGCCACTGAGTCATCGAAGAGCATTCGAACACGCAATGCCCTTCCATACTTCCTCTGAGGAAATGGGAGGCTCATTGACAATAAATCACTGTATATAATATAGCTTTCGAATTCAATAAATAATATATAGATAGATTAGTTTTTTTTTCATACACATAACTTACCTGCTTTCCCACGGTAAGTTATCGATGTTTTTTGAGTCACATTTCGAAATACATATAGGTAATACCTCATTCGTAGTTACATTTTTAACTGCGACTATTGAATATTTCTGTCAAAATTAAAATAATAAAAAAAACATTATTCTGCTTATCTTTGAGATTCTTAATCAGTCTTGTCAAAAATTCATGGGATAAGCTCCATAAGGGTATTTGAGTGAGAGAGTATGAGAAATACCTTATCAGAACATTGAACAAATAAAAAAACTTAATAAATCAATTTTATATAGTTTGATAGGCTATGTATCAATAAAATGATGAATAAATTTAATAAAATGGCAGAAATCCAAACAAAAGTATTTTTCACAAGAGTTTTGATACAAAAATTGGAAGTATTTCAACAGATATTATTTGATATAATTAGTCCTTGGTTATAAGAACCTTTACTTACTGCGCGTACTTTTTTCTTTGATGAGGGAGAACCTTGATATTGCTTATGCAACTGCGGGTTGGCTTGACATAACTTGGCCTAAATGGTAAATATATCTTAGTGAATCAAGCAGAAGAGAGTATAATTACTGTCTAGGGTTAACAGTCATCCTCATAGATTCATCACAACCTTTTATAATTTCATTCAGATCGTTGTTGAATTTGGCAGCAATTTTGGTTCGAAGTGTACTTGACAGATCGACATCGTAGAAGCTCAGGGCCTGTGCTTTACTGATTCTGCTCGGTAATTCGGCTGAAACAATTGACTTCTGACTTTTTGCCTTGCTGCTCAACAACCCAGAATTAGTTGAATGATCATTATTGAATCTTCTCAGAGCAGAAGAATTCAAAGAAGTTGGGGTTTTCAACATGAATGACTCTGCACTGATTGGAGAGGCGATCTGACTCTTAGGAAATGGGCTTTTCATCATGAATGACTCTGTACTGATTGGAGAGGCGATTTGGCTCTTAGGAAATGGGCTTTTCAGCATGAATAATTCTGTACTGATTGGAGAGGCGATCTGGCTCTTAGGAAAAATTTGGATACCTGACTGTGGGTTCGATAGAGAATCAGGTATAAAATTAGGTGAACCAGTTTTGTATTTAATGGGCCTAGAATATTTCAAATCCTCTGTGTCCTACGAAAGATTAGATTTTAATCGATGACGTTATTTACCTCTTTAATAGGCGCAAGTTCTTCAATGACTGAAGCTTCAGACCCAAATAATGGAGACTTTTTTGAAACAAGCTTTGGGTTTAGTGTGAGTATTCGATAATTTTTCCTGTTTAAAGCATTAGCTTTGACTGGGATACTATCTTTCACTGAGGTATTATCTTTAACTGGGATATTATCTTCATCCAACTCAATACTTTCCGTCGTGAAACTTCTCGGTCGCATATTTGACGATGAAGCTCCTTCCAAAGGGTCATCTAATTGATCCAAGCTTCTCAGAGATATAGATCCAGTTAATGGCCTCTCAGATCTCTTCAAAATATCTCTGAAGCCCTCTCTTGTCTCTTTCAAAGACATTTTATGTTCTTTTCCCATATTATCTGTGTATGTATTCAGACCAGTTTTGTGGCAGACAGTCTTGAAGTGTTTATCACTCCAAAGTTCCAGACTAAACATTACTCCTTGTGGTCTCTTTTTAGGTCGAGACTTTTGAGAAGATTGAGGAGGTAAATTCTCAGAAAAACTGCTACGTCTAGAATATAATTGACTGTTATCCGATGTCGTTGAACCGGTAGATTGGTTGCGCTGAGCTGTACGGGACACACTCTCAGCATTTTGTGTGCTTTCAACTCCGTAATATTCTGAGCTGGCTTCATTTTGAAAGGCGCTTACTTCTTTGCTCTGGTTGCCTTTATAGGAACCTTTTGTTATCGGCCTTTCTCTTCTTTTATTGCAAACAACTACTAAAGACTGAGGAAGCTTTCTAGGTTGAGTAGTTCGAAGTGGTGACTTCGGAGAAGATTGACCTGTGTAATCTGGAAGAGAGTTCGAAGACATTTCTACTTTTCTGATTTGTTTTTTATTATTAATCAAACTGATCTTTCATGAAGTAGTTTATGTATACTTCAGGAGATCTTCCAATCTCACGGTGAACGAAAATAGAAAAATCTTAAAACACATTAAAAATCTCATCTATTCAGAAAAATATTTTCTAACGGATTTATCGCTACTGGTAAAGCGGTTCAAAAAAATATTAAAGTTCTTAGATTAATTTTTTTGATTGTTAATTTACTGTCTTCGCACCTAACAAAAGCAAGCGAACAAATGATGAAAAATGAATTAAAATTACAAAAACCTTGTGAAGTGACGGAATTTTCGCATTGATAAACTGAGCAAGGGAGCGTTCTTTTCTCATACCAGGCTCAATATTCCTTGGGATTATATATATAATTTTATGGACTCTTTCGATCTCTCACACATGAGTGGTAGGATCTTTAATGCAAATTTGACTTGTAGTATGATTTAAATCAATTTACAAAATAATGCAAGCGTAATCAAACTCTATCTGGCCTCAAGAGAAATAATTCATAGCAGATCAGGCATCACGGCTAAGATAAACTGGTAAGAGCAAAAAGAATTGTGTTCATGTTATGAGAAGTATTCAAGCAAATTAAAAATTTCTTACCTTCAACAATATCAGGAGTTGATGGTATGAATAGAAAGTTAGTGCAAACCAACATATAAGGTAGAAAATAGAATCCTCAAAAGAGGATGATGAAAATTTATTTTCTCATTCAAAGCCAGGAGCCTACATAGAATTCTTTGATCAGACTTCATTATTTGTATTCTGCTCCAAAAATTTTACTCAAAGTTAGAAATCGAAAATAGCCGTCTTGAGGAGATGATCACGAAAAAACTTGAAAATTTTCTGTTTTCTAAAATAATTCTGATGTACTATCTTACAAGGTAAACAATATATGTTTCTGATCAGACACGATATATTTGAGATAGTAACAGATAAATTTGATCAAAGATGCCCTGTATTAAACTGTCCAGAATAAGTCGTTATATCTATTAAATGAATATTTGAGTCCTATTAAATATCAGGACACAGATAACAGGCATTGGATAACGTCTTCTTAGCGAGAACTGACCCATAGCAAGGAATACTCATAGAAGTTACAAATTTTAAAAGAACGGTTGACAATTCTGATGGTTAGAGATTTTTTGATATCGTAATATATGACAGTGGGTGTTTTTTCCAGTAATAACTTCAAAGCATAGAATATTTTCTTCAAACACCTTTCTGAAAGTTTTATAACCATCTCTCTTAAACCTCAAATTTATCCTCTTGAGTTCAAAACAGCTCTTATTTTTAGAAAGATTTTCCAATGAATTTCGAAAAAGATCAGATCAATTTTTACCCTATCAACTGAAATCGATATTAAAAAAAACTCTTCCTGAAGCAACATATAACATATTTTTTGGAAAATGAACCATATCATAGCCTTACCTAACACAGAGTGGGATAAAACTGAGCTCCAAAATCTGAAACATGATTTTGACATGGTTATATCAAGTCCTTCTTTGTCAGGCTTAGATCACAAGCAGCAAAATAGTGAATCTAAAATGCCTTTGGAGGAGCTGAAGGGTGATGATAAGCCTGAAAATAAAACCTTTGAGTCTAAAGTTGTGAGCTTGACTCAAGCATCTGATAAAATTTCAAAGGCTCAGAGCAACACACAAGTTGCAACTCTCACAATTTCTCAGCAAAAACCCGTGGAGCAGAAGGCCATCGACCCTTTAGACTCTCAAGAAGCGACGCTGCCGTTGATTGGAGCTCGACTTGACATTATGTCACGTATCGATATTGTGAAGCCTTTGGATTACAATGAACGTCTCGTCTCTCTTGAGACTGTGCTTGGTCTACTCGCCAATCACCCCAGAAAATATAACTTTTTACTTACCGAGCTCAAGAGCCAGAAAGTTTCTTCAACAATCCAAAGTTTCAAAGAAAAGATCTATGAGACCGTTATAGCTGTGTTTAAACATCATGAAATATCAATTGGAAAACTGGGAGACATAGATTTAAACATGTTTATAAGCACTGCATCGGGATTGAGAGATTTAAATCTGTTTAATCTCGAGCAAAGAGAGAAAATTATCGAAAGATACAGAGCCTACTGCGTGAAGTCATCAAAAGAAGTGGATGACCAGTTTGTTCATAAGTTTCTTGAGAAAAGGATCGATGATTCTATCGAAGGAAAACCTCTTAATACAGTAGGTGTAAAAAAGTCATCCAGAGCTATCGTGAGTCAAGCAACCATCGTACAATCGGGTAATAAGTCAACACAACTTCTTCCACCTCCTAGTTTATTACATGTAACTGGCATGTTAAAGGAAGAATCTAAGAAAAGTGATAGCATCTTCGAAGGGATGAAAGTAAAAGGAAAGACTTATCAAACGATGGATCTCCTCACACTCACTGATCGAGAAGCTTGTGTGATCTGCATGGCAAATATACGAGGAGTGCTTTTCATGCCTTGCCGGCATTTCGTCACTTGTAAAGGCTGTTCAAGCATATTTCAAGAGTGCCCGATCTGTACGACGAAGTTAACGAACAAAATAAATGTGTTTTGGTCTTAATTTGATGAATTTGATATGTGGCATGATACAGGCAATTGAAATTTAGCCTATAGTTGCTGAATACCGTTGCTTATATATGTTACATTATAATAATATATTCCTCTCTATGCATTTTATATTTTCTATATCAATATCTGACTGCTTGTTAAGTTCTCAAGAAAAATCTCTACAGGAAACACATTGAGGTCGCTGAATTAAAATGATGATATCATGATAATTCTATTATGAATCTTTTCTAACCCAAATTACACAAATTGGAAATGAAAGTAGTTAAAGCTACAAAAAATTCGATGCTCATTCTTATTTAGAGTTGTTAGCCATATTCAGATAAACACCAACAAATACAAAAGTAATGCAGATTCAAACTCTTAAGGTACTTCTCATTGATTTGCTGTCCTTGTCGGGTTATTTCCCGAAAGGATTCAAGATAGAAGTTGCTGTTCGGGTTTTTTTGATTATCTTCACTTTTCCTTTTTCTGAGAGCGCTGAGCCAGGTCTTTGTTCTGCAGTAGTAGTAGTAGAAGTTTCCGGAGTAAGGAAATTATTCAACATTATTCCAGGTGAAGGTTCCTTTTGCAGAACTGGTTCAATATTTGAACCAGATTCTCTCAGTCTGAAATCTATTAGTCCGACATCCGTCGGTCTGAATTCTACCGGTGTCATACCTGTTCGTCTGAAATCTATCGAGCTGGTTGCTGTTGGTCCAGTTTCTATCGGTTTAAATTCTACTGGTGTCGTACCAGATCGAATGAAATCTTCCAGTCCGGCAACCGGTGTCGTATCTGCTTGAATGAAATCTCCCAGTCCGACATCCGTCGGTCTGAATTCTACCGGTGTCATACCTGCTCGTCTGAAATCTACCGAGCTGGTTGCTGTTGGTCCAGTTTCTATCCGTTTGAGTTCTACTGATCTGGTCTGTATCGGTCTGAGATCCGTCGAGTTGGTTATTTTAGCTTCCACTAAGTTAGAAATGTTAGCATTTATGTTAGGTACAGTATCAAAATCCTGTAATTCCATGTTAAATTCTTGATTCGACAGATTACTTTCATTAAAAGAAAAGAATTTGCTTTGATTAGGATTGAAAATGCTAGACTGATGTTTCAAGGGGCTCTGGTCGCTGAAAAATGAAGTGGGATTCTTAAGTGTGCTAGTGTTCGGATTTTCACTGTTTGGTTTGATTACCGAGGAGTCTGACACTGAATTAGGCTCAGGAGTCGGTTTAATGAATGCAATTGCCAAGGCACGGACCGCGAGCTTGTCAATAAAGAATCTCATGAACTTGACGACACATTTTTTTCTTTTTCTTTTGTTGAGTCTTTTAAGTATATAAAGAGTCAACAACAGTTTGAGGACTTGGTTCACGAAAATGTCCTGAAATAATGAGATCAACAAGTTCTTCCCCCATCGCTGGGATTCATAGTTTTCACTGTTGGCAGCCACAACAAGGTTAATATAAGTACAACCCACCAGAACTACGCCCAACACACAAAAACCACTGATAGCACTCAATAAGTTCTTGAATTTTTTCTTAATTCCTTGTATAGGGATCTCCTGGAGCTTGTTATTCTTCTTTAGATTCTTAAGATTGATCTCGGCGACTATGGTTTTCCTATGCAATTTTTCAATTAATAGCTCCGAAAAAATAGATCATTACATTGGCTTGACAAGAACTGCCTTCAGGAACATACTTATTGGTACCACGGAGAAGTAAGGCATTACCATGAGGATCAGAGTTTCAACAAATCCACTCTAAGAATAAAGCAATTAGAATGAAAATCCTTGAGCATCAAGGTAAGTATACCACGGCTGATTTATTCCAAGCTGCAGAGAATGCGCCTAGCATCAAAAACCTGCAGTACATGAGTGTAAGTCGAGAAGTCCTCGGGTAAATTTTATCGTCATAGAAGTAGATAGACAAAAAACTGTGGCCATACTGGTCAGAATAGAAAAGGTTAGAGGGGTAAAAGGAATGAGATTACCAAAAATGCTTTGCCCAGCATCTTGATAAAAGGTACATCTAATTTGAAGCTGGTCAGAGAAATATTCATTATCATTCCACGAGGTATTTTGTAAGAAAGAGTGGATATAATTCCTAATTTAATTGCCAAAAGAGACTGTATATACCAGAAAAGTAAGCCAAGAAGCATCCAGAAAGCCCAAGATCTGTAGTAGTCGTAGTTCGCAAGAGCAGAAAACTTCAGCAAATATTTAAAATTCGATTCAGCTATTAATTTTAACAAAATCAAATCGGAGCCAAGCGAGCTAATTGATGAACAAAAGCACTCAAAATAACTTAAGCCTCCTATCATTGCAGAGAGAGGATTGCAACTAGTCTCACAAGCATTATATTTTTGGGCAGACACAAGCGGGTAATACAATTTCGCTGAGAAATTTCCAGAATACATTGACTTGCTAAGACTATTCATACTGTTAATAGTTACCACAAGTGAAGGAGGTTTCGATGAATTGTGGGTAAGGGGACAGTTACGCAAATCCGTCTTCCAATATGCTACGTGCACATCTAATATAACACTTGGATCGATGTTGATGTTCTCGGGGGCGAGCTGGACTATTGTTGCAGGAGTCCCGAAAGTGATGTTCGTTCCAAGGGACCCTTTTATTCTTTTTGAACCCAGGTCTATATGCGTCGAATTTATGGTTGATTGAGAATTATTGACGGTCTTTCCATTCAATTGAAAGATGCTGAGATCATTAAATAACACTGTTGATAAGTTATAGATATTTTGCGAGAGATTTTTTTCGAACTTACAATCTTTGTTATACACATATTGGAGGCAGGCGTCATAAACTTGCAGTATTTTCTGCAGTTTTTCTGGGTCAAACATATCGCCCTTCATTTTGTTTGAAAGGTCTTTGGTTACTATTTTTTGGATGATAGGAATAGTTTTTTCTGCTTCTGAATCAGTGGTAAATGAGCTGTTTACCAGCTGAAGCATTGAATCCAGGTATGATGTCATATTAGCATTGCCAATTTTTAGATCGAAGTTGGATGTTTGAGTATCAATGTAGTCTAAGATATGGATTGTTACAGCCTGCAAAGCGCTCACTTGGTTTGAGCTGAGGTAACAGTTAGTACCATTGTAACCATCTTGGCACTCGCATCTCTCAATCTGATAATTAGAATTATATATACAAGCGCCGTGAGAAGAGCAAGTAGGGCAGCCTGTTCCATTTACTTTGGCTTCAAAGCTTAAAAGCACGTCAGTGACTGCTTCGATTCTCAGGGTACGCATAGAATTATCCACTCTCAGAGTTCCAGCATCAAACGCAGTTTGAAAGTCACTAGAATAAAGTAATGGATCAGTGACTGAAACAATGCAACTCGAACTATTGTCATCTTTTGCTAGAGGTTCAGGACAATCTGAGACACAAGTCATGTCAAACGGATTTCTATAATAGCCACGGTCACATTGAAGGCACAGTTGGTTTCCGGGACCTATGCAAGAAAAGCAAGCTGGGTCACATTCAAGACAAAAACCACCAGAGCGATAAAACTTATTACTGTTGCAATCTGTGCAACTATTATTAAAGGACATGAGAACTTTTGGTGCCGCGCAAGCTTTGCAGTTCGTAGCAAAGATTCCTGAGCACTCTAAGCAAGTAGTATCGCACTTCATGCATTTGTTTCCTTGGGTGAAATATCTCTGAGATGGACATCCTCCACAGGTGTTGACACCGTCCATCAAGTACAATCCCGTTAGGCAGCTGAGACACTGACTCGACTGAGAACCAAAGCAAGTAAAACAGGAATTGTCACATTTAGAACAATTACCACCATTGATAAAATAACCGACTAGAAGGCAGGTTGTACAGCTGGAATCTTTTGAGAGATAGTAGGTATTTTGAGGACAACTTTTACAACTTTGTGCTGTCGGACCCGAGCAGGTAAGACAACTGGGGTCACAAGGTCTACAGCGACTTCCTGATTTGTAGTACCCATTTACGTTACAAGTCGAACATGAGAAATTTGAAAGTACCAAGTACAAATTTGAAGGACAGCCGGTGCAGTTTGTAGCAGTTCCATAGCAGTCAGTGCAGTTGGTTGCACAGTCCAAGCAATTCAGCCCATTTATGAATAATCCTTGATCTTGGCAATCAATGCAAGTGCCCTTGTAGTAGTATGTACCACTATGACAGCTCAGGCAATTAGTCGAATTCGGACCTGAGCAACTGAGACAGCTATAGTGGCACTTGGAGCAATATATTCCATCCCGAAAATACAGATCACTCGTACAACTCGAACAGCTCTCATTTCCTTTAATGAAATAGAGTCCAGTATTGCAAGATATACAATTTGTAGCTGATGCACCGTAACACCCTAGGCAGGCGGAATGGCAAAGCTGACAGTCAGTTCCATCGTAATATTCACCAGCTTGTGAACACTTCTTGCATGAACCCTTCATTAGAAAGAAGCCATCTATTAGAAAGCAGCTTGTACATTGAGTCGAGAGGATCCCGTTACAAGTTTTGCAGCTGGGATGGCACACACTACAATTCGAGTCAGATATAAAGTATCCATCAACATTACAGCTTACACATGAGCTGTTCGCAGCAAGGAGATATTTTCCTGTAGGACATGACAAGCAATTTGTAGGCCCTGAATCGAAGCAGGTCAGACAGGAGACATCACAATCGGAGCAATATAAACCATCAATGAAATATCTGGAGATATTGCAATAACCACAAGTATAATTGTCCGACATTATATATTGATCTGTTGAGCAGTTGGTACAGTTTGTGCTTGACCCTTTACATTGCAAACAATTTGGATCGCAATCTTCGCAATCACCATTATCAAAATTAACAAAAACTCCTGGAACGTTACAAGCGACACAGGAAAAATTTGCTAAATAAACAGAGTGTCCAGCTGTAGCACAGGTCACGCATGATTTATTTGTTGGAATATAGCTTGTATTCACCGGGCAGGTGAGGCAGTCGGTGGCTAGTGATCCTGAGCAAGTTAGACAGGTAGAGCTACAAGGGAGACAGTTAGTGCCATTGTTGTAGAATCTTGTTACATTACAACTTACACAACTACTGTTCTGTGCCAAGATGTAATAATCAGGATAGCAAGCTGTGCACTGTGTTGCTGCTGTTCCATTACAATTTCTGCATGATGGATCACAAGCGCTACAATTTGTTCCATTTATAGTTGTATAACCTGTTACGTTACATGATACACAACTATGATTGCTTGTGAAATAGTACATTCCTGAATTACAGGAGGTGCATTGGGTGTTTAAGTTTCCAGTACATCTTTTACAGTTCGAATCGCATGAATCACAGGTCTGGGTGGAGGAGTTTGGGAAATATCCATCTTGATTGCAAGCAACGCATGAAGAATTAGTTGAGAATAAGTATTTGCCTGATGGACAAGTTGAGCACTTGTTAGGGCCTGCTCCTATGCAACTGTTACATGAGGAGTCACAGAGTGAACAAAGTGAAGAATCTTTGAAATAGCCATTGACTGTGCAAGGAACGCAAGATGAATTTGAAAGTAATAGATAACTGTTAGAAGGACATGTTAAGCAATTGATTGCATTTGATCCATTACAAGTCATACAAGAACTATGACATGTTTTACACCAACTCCCTGATATGAAATATCCTGGCTGATCACATGCCAAGCATGTATTGTTACCGGAAAATAAGTAAAAATTATTGTAGCAAGCAGTACATTGTGTCTGAAGTTTCCCAGTACATCTTCTGCAAGATGTATGGCAAAGATCACAGATTTGTGTAGATGCATTCGGGAAATAAGCATCCTGGTTGCATACTACACATGAACTCGCGGCAACTATTAAATAGTTCGTTCCAGAACACGAAGTACACTGATTTGATGCTGATCCATTACAAGTATAGCATGAAGAATCACAGTTCAGACAATTGAAACCATCATTGAAGAATCCTGTTAAATTACAACTTACACAACTCTTGTTCTGTGCCAAAAGATAATTATTAGAATAACAAGCGTTGCACTGAGTTGCTGTGTTTCCAGTACAATTCCTGCATGAAGGGTCACATTTCGAACAGTTCGAACCTGAAATATAATACCCATCCACATTACAACTCAGGCAGGTAGTATTAGCGCTATAGAAATATTTGCTTGAAGCACAGGTGAGACAACCATTAGAGAATGGGGTCGAGCAAGTTGCACAGGATGGATCACATGCCTTGCATAGAGAACCGGACACTACAAAGCCTGGAGTGTTACAAAGTGTACAAGTTCCATTATCAGCTAAATAATAATCTGTATAACAAGCTAAACACTGATTTGCAAGAGTTCCATAACATCTCCTACAACTAGAATCACAAGGAAGACAACTTGAACCGGAGATGAAATAGCCGTTGATGATGCAATCCGTACAAAAACTGCCATTTGCAACTAAAAACATACTTGAAACGCAAGAAGTACAGTTGTTTGCACTTAATCCATTGCAAGTAAGACATGATGGATCACAAGAACTACAATTTGTTCCATTTATAGTTGTATAACCGGTTACGTTACATGATACACAACTACGATTGCTTGTGAAATAGTACATTCCTGAATTACAAGAGGTGCATTGGGTGTTTAAGTTTCCAGTACATCTTTTACAGTTCGAATCACATGGATCACAGGTCTGGGTGGAGGAATTTAGGAAATATCCATCTTGATTGCAATCAACGCATGAAGAATTAGTCGAGGATAAGTATTTGCCTGATGGACAAGATGAGCACTTGTTAGGGCCTGCTCCTATGCAACTATCACATGAGGGATCACAGAGTGAACAAAGTGAAGAATTTTTGAAATAGCCATTGACTGTGCAGGAAAGGCAAGATGAATTTGAAAGTAACAGGTAGTTGTTAGAAGGACATGTTAAGCAATTGATTGCATTTGATCCATTACAAGTATAGCATGAAGAATCACAGTTCAGACAGTTGAAACCATCATTGAAGAATCCTGGTACATTACAGCTTACACAACTCTTGTTCTGTGCCAAAAGGTAACTATTAGAATAGCAGGCGTTGCATTGAGTTGCTGTGTTTCCAGTACAATTTCTGCATGAAGGATCACATTTCGAACAGTTCGAACCTGAAATATAATACCCATCCACATTACAACTCAGGCAGGTAGTATTAGCGCTATAGAAATATTTTCCTGAAGTACAAGCGCGACAGCCAGTAGACGATGGAGTCGAGCAAGTTGTACAGGATGGATCACATGCTTTGCATAGAGAACCGAACACTACAAAGCCTGGAGTATTACAAGGGGTACAAGTTCCATTATCAGCCAGATAATTGCCTGTATAACAAGCTGAACACTGAGTTGCAAGAGCTCCATTACATCTCCTACAACTGGAATCACAAGGAAGACAATCCGAACCGGAGACGAAGTAGCCATTGATAATACAATTCGTACAGAAGTTACCAGTTGAAACAAAAAACGTATTCGAACGACAAGACGTGCAGTTATTTGCGCTTACCCCGTTGCAAGTAGCACAAGTTGAGTGACAGGCGCTACAATTTGCTCCATTCACAATTGTATAACCAGTGACGTTGCATGATACACAGCTACCATTACTTGCAAAATAGTACATCCCTGAATTACAAGAGGTGCATTGAGTGTTTAAGCTTCCAGTACATGCTTTACAATTCGAATTGCAGGGATCGCAGGTCTGGGTGGAGGAATTTGGGAAATATCCATCTTGATTGCAACCAACACAGGACGTATTCGACGTAAAAAAGTATTTGCTCGGTGGGCAAGATGAGCAACTGTTAGGACTAGCTCCGATGCAACTTTGACAAGAAGAGTCACAAGAGGAACAATATGAGGAATTTATGAAATAGCCATTGACTGTGCAAGGAACGCAAGATGAATTTGAAAGTAACAGATAATTATTAGACGGACAGGTTAGGCAATTGATTGCATTTGGTCCATTACAAGTCATACAAGAACTATGACATGTTTTACACAAACTCCCCGAGATGAAATATCCCGGTTGATCACATGCCAAGCATGTATTGTTACCGGAAAACAAGTAAGAATTATTGTAGCAAGCAGTACATTGTGTCTGAAGTTTCCCATTACATCTTCTGCAAGATGTATCACAAAGGTCACAGATTTGTGTAGATACGTTCGGGAAATAAGCATCCTGGTAGCATAGTACACAGGAATTTGTTGCTACCATTGAATAGTTCGTTCCAGCACATGAAATACATTGATTTGATGCTGTTCCAGAACAAGTATAGCATGAAGGATCGCATGGGGTGCAATAAATCGAATTTATGAAATATTTTGGAACATTGCAGGTTACACAGGAGCTATTTGATACAACCAAGTAATTATTCGAAGGACAAGTAAGGCAGTTGGTCGCAGCAATCCCATTACAAGTCGCACATGTAGCACTACATGTCTTACAAGCTGTTGCAACTCTCACGTAACCTGGAACATTACAATCCAGACAAGTATTATTTCCAGAAAAGAGATATTGATTTGTATAACAGCTAGTGCACTGAGTATTGGCATTACCTGTACATCTTCTACAGCTTGAATCACAAAAATCACAGGTTTGGGTAACAGCATTTGGAAAATAGCCATCCTGATTACAAGCAACACAGGAACTGTTTGACGCCAAGTAATAGTATTCTGCAAAACATGTGATGCAGGTGGTGCCTAAACTGTTTACGCATGATTTACAGGTTGAAAAGCATGGAGTGCAATTAGAGCCATCTATGTAGTAGCCTGGAGCAGTAGTGCAGGTTACGCAAGAATGATTTAAAAGCAAAAGATAAGTGCCAGGAAAACAAGTGAGACAATTTGTTGCAAATCCACCAAAACAAGTTTGGCAGTGAACAGAACAAGCCACACATTTGGTTCCAGTTCCAGTGATTGCATATCCATCTACATTGCAAAGTAAACAGGTTTTATTTGGAGAGTAATGATATTGTCCAGTGTAGCAACTAGTACATTGATTAATAAGGTTACCAGAACACCTCCGACAAGTAAGGTCACAGGGATCACATGTTTCGGTCACAGCGTTTTTAAAATAACCGTCTTGATTACAAGAAACACACGAAGTATTAGAGGGGAAGAAGTAGTACCCGGTTTTGCAAGTATTGCATTCATCAGCTGAAGGGCCTGTGCAGACATTACAAGTATCAAAACACGGAGAACAAAAAGACCCATCGATATAATATCCTCCTCCAATGCAATTAACACAAGAATGATTTGAGACTACATAATATTTGTTTGAAGGACAAGTCAAACAATTACTAGCAGCTCCTCCATTGCAAGTAACACAGGAAGAATCACAAATGACGCAATTAGACCCTGTGATAGCAAAACCATCGATAATGCAAGGCACACAACTATTGTTCCCAGCATACAAATACAACCCGCTGTAGCATGCAGTGCATTGAGTTGACAGACTTCCAGAACACCTCCTGCAGTTCAAATCGCAAGTGTCGCATGTGTTTGTGACTTTATTTTGATAATATCCGTCTTGATTACAAGCGACACAAGAACTATTCGATACGAAGAGATAATAACCTGATGTGCAAGCTTGGCATTGATCTGCTGCCGTACTTGTACACGTCTTGCATGTTGAATCGCAAGGAGTGCAATTAGGACTATCCAAAAAATATCCATTTCCGCCAAGGCAACTGACACAGGAACTATTGGACACCACAGAGTAGTAATCAGTGTTACATGCCAAACAGGTTTTAGAGGATCTGTCACAACCACTGCAAGAAACATCACAAGCCACACAATTACTGCCTGATTTCGTGAAACCCAAATCAATGCAGTCCAAGCATGTGCTATTCTGGAGGTAAAGATATTGCCCTGAGTAGCAAGCAGTACAATTAGTGTTTGAAGATCCTTTGCACAGTTTACAACTTGAATGGCAGAGCGAGCAATTGCCAGAGTTGATGTAGTATCCACTTTCGCTGCACGCTACACATGAGCTATTACTCGTCAAGTAATATAAACCAGAAGAAGTGCAGCTTAAGCATTGGGTTGCAGCCGGTCCTGAGCAAGTCAAGCAAGAAGGATCACATGGAGTGCAGTTCAGTGAATCAATAAAATAATTATTTGTATTACACGGGACACAAGAATTATTGCTAGCCATCAGATATAAAGATGCTGCACAGGTTGAGCAATTTGTCGCCTTGACACCATTACAGCTGGAGCAAGTTGAATGACATGTAGCACATAGACTCCCATTTATAACATATCCAGGTACATCACAACTCACGCAAGAATTATTTTGAGTGAAAAGATATTTTCCTGAAATACAGCTTGTGCACTGAGTGGGGAGACTTCCCACACAATTCAGGCAACTTGCGTCACACAAAAGGCAGTTTGAAGAACTTTTAAAGTACCCATTTTGAACGCATCCTACGCAAGAATTGTTCGTTGATAAATAGTATTTATCATTATAGCAAGTGAGGCATTGATTATTTAAGGCTCCTGAGCACTTTCTGCAGGTCAGATCACAAGGTGTGCAGTAAGGAGAATTCTGAAAGAACCCATCTATATCACAGGCAACACATGAGTTATTAGAAATTAACAAATAATTAGGACTCGGACAGCTAGTACAGTTGAAGGCCATCGGTCCATTGCAATTTAAACAGGAAGAGTCGCATTGCGAACATTGCAACCAATTTATGAAAAAATGCGACCCACTACAATTCCCACAGGAATTATTGAAAGGGTAGAAGTACATTCCAGTCTTACAGGAAGTGCATTCAACCGCCGATCCTCCTGAGCATCCAAGGCAGCTCGTATCACATGATAAACAGTTCAGACCACTAGTATAGTAGCCGGTTTGGTTGCAGAGGACACATGAACTATTCGCCGATAAGAAGTAACTCTGTGATGGGCAAGAAAGGCACTTTGATGGTCCAGGACCGGTACAGGTGGTACAAGTGCTGTCACAGTCTAGTTTAAAATGAGGTTCGAATTAGGTGATAGAATTAATCTTTACTTTTGCATGTTTGGGTAATTGAATCTGGGTAGTATCCCGAGCGGCAAACTGTATTGCAGGATCCATCATCGGAAAGGAACGTAGTGCTATCACAGCTCAAGCAGTTCGTAGCATTAGGTCCATTGCAACTTAGACAATGTGTAACGCAAGTATTGATAGGAGTAATTAAAAGATTATTGACTGCCCACCAATGCACAGAAGATGACGTAATGGATTGGGAAAGCAAGTCAATGGTCACACTATCTTGATGATGAGATAAGAAGAATGATTTTGAAATTAATCCTGTATCTAAGCTGCTCTCACCGCAATTCGTACTCGTCTGAGTTCCTGAAATTTGCTGTTCCCAAATGGTTACGCTATCAATAACGAAGTAAAACGTTTGGCCTGTCCAGGAATCTCCAAAATACAGTTGAAATGAAACAGTCAACGAATGATGCGTTGGAAGTCCTGAGAAAGTTCTTGAAATCGATGAATCTCCTAAAAGATTGGGACCACCAAACCAATTTCCTCCAGCACAACTCACCGAACCCAATGAGCCTGAAGAGACTGCCCATAAAGAGAAGGAAACCGCATTCGAGATCGAAGTTGAATCATTGAGATCAGCTATTTGCTGATTTTTAACTAGTCATATTTTTTTATTAGTTCAATGCTAACAAAGAAATTATTTCTACCTGGCAATATTAAAAAGGCAATAAAAAGGACACAAAAGGAGAGTCTTAAGCTTTGACCAGAATACAACATGAGTAAATCTGGGGTAACTTTTGCAACTTTTATCGTAATCCCTTGAGCAAAAACTCTTAAATAAAATTAATTGATTAATTGATCCTATGTCCTTCGAAATTCGAATAAAAAATTCCTAAAAACTAATTTTACGGCTGAGGAAAACTAACTTTAAGTTGTAGATAACTTGACTAAAGGATGCTTATATTACAACTCCTACCTTTGATCTCGTTAATAGTTTTGATAAAGGAATAATGTTAGATCAATATGTTACTATGACATGAGATAAGGAAAATAATTCTAATAAATCCTTGCATTAGTTGTTTCAGAATCATTTTGCGTCAATCTGATACTTTCGAAGCAAGTGAGCATTGATTTTTAAAACTGACGCTGTGATGGTTAACAATTTTTTCCCTCCCCACTGCACGCAAAAAGCAACGAAGACGGATTTAAAACTTTGGCTGGTCAGTAGCCTCATTCACTTAATTCAGCCTTTATCAATAGTACGTTCTGGATTGGATTTCAGATCCCTATTCAAGAAACTAAAATGTTCTGAGAAAATTTTATTTCAGTTGAATAAAATTTGGTATTTTGTCTTTGAACTGCTTTTATTTAAAACTGTTTTGATTACCATTTTTGCATTTTTGGTACTTGGTGACTTTTTTATGGATAGAGAGATTCAAAGATTATATTGTTTCTTGATTTGCCATTCTAATCGAGAGAGATTGGGATAGATTCCAAGGCTTGGCTTTAAAAAATTTTTTGGAGTTCCTCGTCAATATAGTCATATCTCATCAAAATGATTTTTGTTGAGTTAAATTTTTTTTAGAAATTTCGAAGACTCATTTACTCATTGATTCAAATTTCCTCAATGATTAATCAATTCTTAGACTTCCAAGCATCCATTTATCTCTGTGTTTATTTATTTATTTCAGAAACACGTTTAAGTGTCCATTGATCTCGAAAGGAGAGCCCCGAAACAGTCATCTTGAAAGGTATTTCATCAGAAATTAGTAAATTTTAAGAGTATGGGCACCTATCAAGGTTGCTTGCCATTAGAAGGTCAGTAAAGTGAGAGAGCTAGATGAACATTTTTAGTTTTCGTTGAGGTGCCAACGGTTCGAAATTCTACACGCAACAGTCAATCAATCTTTAACTGATATCGCAGTGTATTAAACTAATCGAATTAATCTATCAGGTTCGAAAGTAATCTCAGAATGAGTGGGAAAGGAAACAGTATGAAATTTTTCGCATTTGGGAGATTTTCCGACAAGTCTCTGCTTGCCTCTCACTGCAATCAGAGGGAATCCGAGGTAAAATGTACCTTTTAGAAGCTTCATAACGATGACCTGCATAGAAAACTTTCAAACAAGAAATACAAAATCTTATTCCAAAGCTGGAAGGCCTGAAATTAGTCGCAGAAGAACGGCAAAAAATAACAACGGCGAGCGGAACGTGGTACTGCACTGTAGACAAGCATAACCTCTTCTACATTGGTAAAACCTGGTTAATTAAACGATTTCTTATTTGGAAAAGCTCTGACACAGCCAAGCTACCCTGAGAGACATGCTTTTGGCATGATCGCTGTAAATATCTTTTGAATCCGAAGAAGTCTTAAGCTTTTTAAGGAAATAGTGAGAGAGCTCGCTCAAATTGACAACTATTGGGAGCTAAAAGAGTCCGAACTTCAAAAGAAACTCAAAAAGAAAGTTCCTGACACTGTTTCTAAATACGATGACTTGCCAGCAATTGATAAATTAGCTGCGGCCCAGAAAACTGTTGACGAAATCACAGAAATTGGAGCCCAAGCGACTAAGCAGATGCTTGGAAACGCTAAAGACTTAGAGGTATTTTATTAAACCTTCTTGTAGTCTTTTTTGCTGAAATATTGCCATAAAGCGTACAGAAGCAAAAGCTCAAGAGATGAAGAGCCAAAGTGCCCAATTTAAGAAGTCTTCAGATGAAACAGCCCGATTGATGTATTGGAGAAACATGAAAATGAAAATTATTATCGGTGTCACCATTGCAGGAGTTTTAGGAGTGATCATCATAATCATTGTCACCAAAAGCTCTTGATTATATTATCTTAAAAGCTTATTTTCATACAGATAAATATTAAAACACGATCTGTAGGTGCTCTATATATTCACTTTTTTGGTGTTCTTGACTTGAATATTGCATGATTGAACCAATTTACAATACTATAGAAAGTATCCTCTCTTAAGCAAAGATACTTTCTGCCTCTAATTATGAAAAAAACTTAAAATGATATTGATGAGCTTTATGCAAGTTCAGAATTGCCCAGGCAAGGAAAACTTCCTAAAGCTTCAAGAGCAAATACAGCAAACATAATATTTTTCAATTTAATTAAACCATTTTAAAATTGGCTGAAGGTTGTGACAAAAAAATGGATATAAAATGTCTTGCTTTAGCTTGCCAAGAGTAGTTGGGGTCGTCAAAGTTGAATTCGATATGAGAAAAAACTGCATCATCACCTGCTTGTGAAAAAGTTCTGCTTATTGTATTCGAATCAATTCTGGAAACGAAATAAAGACTCTGGCTGAAATTTTCCTTTATACTTTTCAATCCAAATTTTTGGGGGAAAGCGAGTCCTGTCTTCATCCAATATCCTTGGATGTTTCGAATACCTGAGGATCTGTCAAAGTATTTCATTTATCTCTTGAAAATTTTCTTTAGCAGTTTAGACCATAAACACTAACGAAAAGCTAATCGAAGCACGCGTATACTTATTCCTCTGTTCAGTCACGAATTAATTTTCTTAATGAGCAATGCCCTCATGGATTGCTAAACCTTTGCTGATTTTTCAAAACTCTCCAGGATTGGCAAGTCTCTGGAAACCTCATCAATTTGTCTTTGAATTTCTCAATTCTCGATATAATCAAGGACTACTGGATGATGCTGATATTGCAATCAATGCTCTCAACTAACAAGAACAAAAAACAAGAATAATGCTATTTGTATAATTATTATTATGAACAACTCTGTACCCTTCAAACATTATTACAATTATCACTTTTATAAATGCTACCAATGTTCAATTGGTGTAAGATATTGAATAACTATGACTATGTGTAGATATATATTGAAATCACCAGGGTAACTTTTTTAGCTCTTTCATAAAAATATGTTCGATGAACTGTAGGAAACGGAAGTAATTCCCCTATGATAAATTAAGGTACGCTGTAACTTGAATAATTTTACCTCCATTTTAGAAAAACTGATCACGTATTCATTTTCTTCAGATGGTTTTTTGTGTAGCACGATAGTTATTTTACCAGATACCTCTTCTTCAGAGGATTTTTCAGCACCTGTTGTATCAAGTTTACTAGCCAGTAATGAGAAGCTCCCAATAATCTTATTATATGAACTGTAAATTTTAAATTTTAGAATCAATTTACCTTATATCTTTTGCTGCTGATCTCAGGTTTGTCAAGCACTTCTGCTGCTGTTAAAGCTACACATCGGAATAATAACTCAAGATCTTCAGATACTAATTCAAAGGATGTTTGAATTCCTTCCCTTTCTTTAGTTGTAATTTTTCTTTTCTTATCGCCTAGGTTGATACCGAATTTTTGGAGTTCATCTTCAATAGAACTCTTTAAGTATATTATAAGTACATTCATATATTCGTTTTAATTACTGCTGTGGCTGTTCTGGTTTCTCTAACTCCATCAAATACTCTGTCTCCATCTCCATCAGGTTCCCCTAGTCTCCCAGAGCTTTCCATTTTTTGGTCTTTTCGTTCCTTTTTTTCCTTTTCGTTTTGTTGTTTTACATCTTCCAAATAAGTAGTGAATTCCTTCACAGCTGTTTCTTTATCAGCGATCTCTCCGTTATACCATTTGCTGGCTTTTATGTCTTCAAACTTATACCTGAGCTGTGGATCAGGGTGGAGTAGGTTTGAGCACAGAGTCTTAAAATCTTCTGAATAGAAATCTTTTCCAAACTTTGCTTGTTTCGTGATTATGTGCCCCTTCCAAAAATTTTCGACCATGCCTGTGAATATCCATTTGTAGATACTATCTCCAGGCGTAGCTTCTTGGAAAGGAGGATGTCCTGACTTCATCATGAATAGCATAATTCCTAAAACAAAGATGTCTGCAGGCTCTGGTTCGTGCTCTTTTTGAGAAAACATTTCTGGTGCTTGATAGCTAGAAAAGAAGTCATTAATGAATAAAATTATCAATGATAATGTATATACCCTTCAGTTCCAGATGGAGTCGTATGCTTTTCCTTATCTATAATCGTTGCCAATCCGAAATCCGCAAGTTTAATATTGAATTCTGAGTCCAGGAGTATATTTTCAGGCTTTAGATCTCGATGTACTATTTTTGACTTGTGACAATACTCAAGAGCATCAACCATTTGGTGGAAGAGCCTCCTTATAGTTGGCTCAGTGAACCCTCGTCCATTGAGTTTTATAGTCGCATACAAATAATTGAACAGAGATCCACCTTCGACATACTCCATGGCAATCACATTTCTTTCGAGAATGGTGCCATTTTTCTTTTTGTATTTGGCCTTAGGAATGACTTTGTAGATTTCAGTGATGTTTTGGTGCTTGAGGAGCTGAAGAATCGCTGCTTCTTTGGCAAATTCATCTGAATATTCATCCCACAAGAGTATTTTAAGCGCTGCCAAATTTTTGTTCGTTTTATCTTCAGCTTTTTTCACTCTAAAATCATTAGTTTATCGAACGATTGGCTACTTACATTCCAAAGCCCCCAGCGCCTAATGTCTTGAGTATTACAAATGAGTCACACTCTGACTTGCTTACTTCGACCATTGTTCAAATAACAAATAATTATTTTATCAGATTATTAAAAATCCCGATTAAGCCTCAACATTTATAGACGGTATTAATATTTCTGAACTATTTCTGATCCGACATGCAGCTGACCAAAATATTGATTATCTGAAAAACCCATCGAATCATAAATGAGGCGTTGAAGGATTCCCTCGTTCATGAGATTGAAGAATCAGAAATCCGGTGAGAAGATATATGGATGACGATTGAGTGAGAAAACAGTATATTCAAACTTATTTATGCTGATTTTTCTGTTGATAAATTTGGATTATGCGTTAAATAGAGTTACTTGAGCTTTAAATCAGCAGTCATTTCGAGTCAAGACTATTTTTATGACTTTTAATAATAATATTATCCTTCAACAAAAAGAGTAATTCTTTTCCTCCACTGTGATTCCAGCTTAAATGAGTAATTCCCATAAAAATACCTGTGAGATTGAGAGATAATTTGATAAAACAGCACTTGAAGAATACATTCATATGTAAAATTCGGTTGAGTAAGAAATATATATGTCTCTCGCAAAAATATATGGAGAATATTTTGTCATCATATTTGAAGCTTTCCTCATTAAATCGAGTTTTCAAGAGATATGCTTGAAACAAATTGGTAGAGTATCCTTGCTGCTACATACAAGATGTTGATTATAAGAGTATTACAGCAATCATTTTATAAATTTATTTTGTTTCCAACAATCAGAATCGATTACACTGGATAACTGATCTTAATAATAAAATTAAATGCAAAGTACTAACAGGAGGACAGAACCTTGACTTAACCAAATTTTGTAATGGAGAAGGAAAAACTATCACTTCAGATGCGCTTGAGGTTGGTACTTTAATTTTGGATTTTAAAAATTTTGTCTGGGATTAGCTTGTTCTGCTTTATCTTTGAAAATAGGAAGGGATCTTTATGCCTTTCAGAGTGTAGCTCTTATTTATTGTCTATCTTTGTCCTGTTCTCTTATTCAATCACTTTTGATACAAAGCTTGCTGGCTCTTTATAAGAAGTCATGCCATTCTTCTATCTTAAGAAATAAAATCTCTTTATAACTTTTTCAGGTGTAAAGAGCAGAAGCTAATTCTTCCTTCTATTGACCTCGGTGCCTTATTAATATTATTTTCAGTGAATTATTCGTCAGCAGACTATCATATTTACATACAGCCAGGATAAAGTATTCAAATCTAATTTTATTGAAGACTTAATTAGGATGTCCAAAAAAGTAAAGGACAAACAAATTCCAGTGAAGAAGTCAAATCTACATCCTACCTCGAAGAAGATATCGAAGCCGAGATCCGAGACTCCCCATCTCGTGAAGAAAGGTCCCAAAATTCATAAAAAACCAGCCCAATTTTCTCAAGATGAGCTCTTTGAAAAAGCTAAGCAAATTTACGAAACTCGAGTTAAAGGCGTGAGAACAAATGCGACAAAGACCGAGGATTTCACAATAATGAAGAAGATTTTAAAAAGCGGTACTTTTGCAGATAAAGTATCTGCTTTGACGATCGAAATTAGAGATAGACCAAAACTGGCATTGGAATATCTAACTCCTTTAATACAAATGACAAGCACCAAAAACCGTAAGCAGAGCGTCCTTGCCCTAAATGCTTTGTTCGAAGTTTTTACTGAGATTCTCTTGCCGAAAAATAGGTCTCTGATGAATTTCAAAAGCGCACTAGCAAACCATAAAACCCACTCTGATAACGACCTATTTGAGTCATATTATGAGCACCTCCTTCGTGAGTATTGCTTCCGTTTTATTGGCTGCTTGCAGAATGGATTGAATGACGATCTCGGTTTCTTCAGAGAAAAAATTGTTGATCTGCTTGGGAGGTTAATAGATCATCTCCCTTCACTGTACCAAAATATTTTCCCGCTTTTGGTCAACAAATTTGGAGACAAAGATAAGAAACTGATCGTTAATCTGAATACTCTGCTTGGGAAGCTCACCTTTAAACATATAACCCTGGCTTTGCCTTTGATAAAAGAGATAGAACAGTTTACTATGAGACCAAACAATCCAGAGTCAGCCCAATATTATGCAGTTAATTTCCTCTTTGCAATGAATTATAAGGAGATGGACTCCACAACGCTGATTTACTTGACGAATTTACTCTTCAAACTCTTCTTCCATTTCATGAAGACGAAGAAAGACCTTGTGAAGGCTCATAAAATCACAAAAGTGCTGCTAAGTGCGCTTAACAAGGCGTATATGTTTTGTAAAAATCTCGGAGAAAACTTCCGAGAAACGCTAGAAGGAAACATCAATGACCTCTTCCGATTATGTCACGATAGTGGGTTCAAAATCAAAGTACAGTCTCTCGTGTTGATTTTCCAATTTCTCAAAACAACGAATTCGTTGAATGATAGGTTCTACAGGGTATTATACGAGTTGCTACTTGATCCTACCCTCAAGATAAGCACGGATTTACAACTCGTATTTGATCTCTTGCTCAATGCATTGAAAGAAGACTTCTCTCTTACAAGAGTCGAAGCGTTCATGAAGAGACTTCTTCAAGTCGCGAGTGCAGCGGAGCCATCTTTTATCATAACTTCATTGCTTTTTATTTCGAAAATGTTGGAGTCCCATCCAGCAGCAAGAAGCCTATTTGGATTCAAAGATGATGCAAGAGCGACCGATCAAGAAGAAGAAAAAGAAGAAGTTTTTAAAGACGTACCTAGTTCAGATGACGAGGAGAGTAAAGGTCAAAAGAAGAAACCTGAGAAAAAACCTGAAGAGAAGAAACCTGAGAAAAAAGTTGAAGAGAAGAAACCCACGAAAAATGGTGAAAATTCAGCGATAAAGCCAAAGGATATTGAGTCATCTCAAGGAAAATCTTTTTCAACGACCTACGATCCGCTTAAAAGAGAGCCTTTGTATGCTAATGCTGACAAAACGCTGATCTATGAACTACTTCCAATTGCTAATCATTTCCACCCAACTGTTAAAAAATACGCAACCACCCTGCTAAACGATTTGCAAAATCAGAGTTCTGTATTAAGTTACCAAGGCAATCCTCTTCTAGATTTTTCGCTCGCGAATATGCTAGATAGACTCGAATTTAAGAAACCTAAGTTGAAGCTACGAACAAGAGGAAGCCAGCCAAAGAAGGCCAAGAAAATGAGAATGTCTAAATTTATAGATCCTATCAGTTTAGAATCTCTAAAAGAAACGGACGTTCGTCCAGAAGAGGAATATTTCACGAAATACTTTGAACAGAAGGCGAAAACGCAAAAGCCGAAGAAAAAGAAAAAGGCAAGAGAAGGAGAAGACTTGGAAGAAGAGGAGGAGGAGGAGATGGATGCTTTTGCCGACGAGCTATTCGAGAGAGAACTTGCTAAGGATGTCGATGAAGATGATGAGTTAGATATGATGGATGAGGAAGATGAAAGAGATGAAGATGTTGCCAGCGAGGACGAAGATTATGGTGAGATGCTTGGCCAAGGCTCAGATGATGGAGAAGGTGATTATTATGACGAGAGAATGGAGGAGGAGGGTGAGGAAGATGATGACGACGATGACTCATGATTTTAGGATCTCTTTATATCATTAGGGTTTTATATTTGGTTCTAAAAGCCAAATTGTAGATGTATATTTGCTTAAAGAAAATAATAGTCTTTCTGATAAATAAGAGTAACGTTTCTTTCAAAATCGCTGTATTAGATCGGATCACATGAGTGCAATACCCATATGTTAGGTGTAAACGCCATTCAGCGACCAAAAGAGTATTTTTTACCTTAGAAAATCTTGCCTCAATAGGATATGAAAGAGGAAGCAGACTTCAATTATCAAATAGAGATTTTTGAATCAAATGTAACAAATTCCTTCCATAAAGGTGAAGTTTAAGAGTTTGCCGATATATAGACTGTGGTCAACGTATGCATTCAGAAGCTAAAAAAAACTAAAATCTGCTTCATAATAGAGATCAAATACGGTTCAAATTATATTCAGCAATTATAAAATTATTTTTGGGACTATACCTCCTCCTCTCCCTCTCCATTTGCTTCTTCTAATTCTTCAGCGAGAGACTCCTCGATTTCTCTCTGCTTCTTAATGGCTTCTAACCCTTCTTTTAGGTCACTGAAATCAGCGGATACTTTTATTGTTGCACGAGTAAACGTTCGACGCATGCTTTTATTGAAACAGGTTGAAATAATGAAATCCATTATGACACGGCAAAAAGCTGCGAATGTGAGCATCATACCAATCTAGAACCGCTTAAAAACAGTGAAAACCCCATTTAAATTACTTGAATCAGCAACTTGTTGAAATTGAAAACTCTTCCATTGCCGCTACTATCAAGAATTAAAGTAATACCGACTAAATAAGTCAAATCTTGTTGATATCCACCGCTGGTGTTTAGGTAAACGAGAGAACTTTCCCGATAATTAGCGACTGTTATAGAACCTCCAATTGTATAACTGCCACCAGTATACTTATAGACTCTTAATTTGTTGCTGCAACTGCTGAAATCTAGACTGCACTCCCAGTCAAAGAGAACACGGAATATGCCACCGGTAGCTTGAATTTTTGCCAGACTTGTGCCAGCCAATTTGAGAAAATTGTCGAGGTAATATGCATTTGCAGCAGCATCCGGGTAATAGGTGAGAGTATTTGTTGCAGCCTTGGAGCTAAAAGGATATGGTTCAGCGAATGGATAGAAGTAGTTTTTACTATACGGCTGAGTCGTATGAAGGGAAAGTAATGGTGGGGTTTAAAAACAGGGTGAGGTTAGCAGCGTCTTTTAAAGGAGCGGAATCAATGGCAATAGAAAAAACTTAAAAAATACTTGTTATGTTGACTACTACCAATTTTGCAGTGGCATCGTCCATAGGTGGGCAATAGCCAAGTGTCTAGTAATTTACAAACAATCAATTAAGGAAATATCTAATAAAAATTTACATGGCATCGACCGGTTGTGTCGCAAGTTGCAGTATCTAATGTACCCACTGCAGAGCAAGAGTAATCGTTAGTACAGGTATCTCCACAATATCCTTGAGTTTGTCCAGCAACTGTATATAACATCGTGGGGATAAAAATCGAGTTGTCATCCATAAAAGGGATAAGAAGCTCTGCGTAGTCATAGCTCAGATCTAGACACTTTTTAGATTCAATGAATCAAGGTTTTGTGATACAAGCGGACGTATTCAAATTCTGCCCATAAAGTTTTCCGTAAAAATATCTTACAAACTTCATCAAAAAGATTAAATGAGAGTTTGAAATTGTTCAGAGATACACTTCCTGTTCCTTGTGTTACTGTTTTCTGAGCTCCAGAGATAATGATCGAATAAATGAGGACGTATGCAAAACTGAGGAAGACCAAGGTATAGTAGAATATGGAGATACCCCTTTGCCAATAGTTATTAAGGTGTAATTTGAGAATAATGAATCTACCGGCTCTCAAATCGAACCTCTCTTGCTGTTTTGTATGTGAAGGCCGAAGCTAACAGTGCACGCATCTAAATCAACTGTATGAATAAAATAGCAGTAAACGATTGAAATCAAAATTACTAAGGGTTAAAACCAAAACGGTTAGTCTTTAATTTGGAATTGAATGGATATTTTGTTTCACTGGTAAAAACAAAAAAAATGAATGCTGCTTCGGTACAATTGGAATCTTTTTGAAAAAGTCCTATAGCGCTAGAATGTGTTGTCGCAATTAGATACAACGATAAGACAGAGATCGAATAAACCTGGTGCATAAAAAGCGTCAAATTGTCATACATTAGTGTGGAGGTTCTTCTGCTTGGGAATAATAATCTGAAATACATGTAATATTATGAAGCTCAAATAACCAGATGAGGATGATTTCGGGGAAGGGAGGGGAGGGGAGGAGCGGGTTTCATATTAAAATTTCATAAGCATTTAGTTATGAGATAACTTTTGTACCTCTGGACCTTCAGCGATGTCATTAACTTACTGGATTTTTGATTTGTGTGTTGAGATGATGAGATTCTATGTCCAATTCTCTCATGATTAGTTAATGTCTTGAATGATACTTAAGCGAAGATTAATTTACATGTATCTTCAATAGATTATTTCAGTGGATTGAGGTTTGCAGAGTGAGGTTCAAGCACATTATGCAGTGGATTAGTTATTTCTAATTTATCTTTGTCTCTTAAATATTATGATCTCATTACTCACAATTGGTAATATAGGTGAGAGAGAGTAAATTGCAATTAGCTTCCATTCTCGACCAAGTGCGAGAATAATAAAGTTTAGCTTCTTTTGAAACTGTGCCAGAGTATTTTTTTCCAGATTGTATATTCGTGTGAGTGTTCAAATCACTTATGTATAATTAATTTTCCAAGAACATTTTTCCATAAGGTATGAGCAGGTAAAAAAATTTTAGAACAGAGTTGCTTCTGCCAAGTTATTTTCCTATTTTTATCTTGCAGTATTTTCTTCATCTGTTGATTCGCTTGGCTAGATGTACATCATATTCTTGAGATACATGAGTCTTGACTCAAGTTTTTCTGTATTGACTAGCAGCAAGAGGATAAGACAGATATAAATAAACTACTTCATAATGTTTCTGGAGGCTTTTCTTGAGATAATTGATATCATTAGAAATTAACATTATAGTGACATTCCACATAAAAAATAGCAATCTTCCGAGGAATATCATCATTTTATGAAGTTAAACCTATCATCGTCGAATCTCGGTGTCGCTTCTTACGCTCTTTTCATGCTTGTGTCCTTGAAGATGATTATTATCTCCAAAAAATATGTTTCTTAATTTGAGATTTCGAAAATCGTATTTGACTCATCCGATTGGTGATATAGCAATAGACTTATTGGCATTGCATTCTAGGTCAAATACAATCAGCAATGATAAATTAGTATTTTAAGTCTTTACTCTATGGCTAAATTAGATTTAAACAATCAAACAACGATATTGCTGCTTGGAGATCCTTTAATTGATATACTATTTAGCAAGGCAAATTTAACATAGCCAATAAAATGAAGCTGTCGATAAAGTTTGTAAGCCGGTCAGATTGCTACATTTCTCTGCCTCAGAAATACCTGAACAGTTATCCTATTGAACTTGATTATAAACAAAATAAGATTTGCGACGTGGTTCAATGTAAACTTTCCAATGGAAAAAAATTTTATTTCGGTAAGGTTCTTTTGCCCAATAGAATCTAACGCGATTAAGGCTTTCATGGAGCTACCTCTCAGAGTGACAGTTCGCTGGAGATTTCTGAAGCTTTTGCGGTCACATTAGGGATATCAGAAAATGAATATGTTGACGTCAGCCCCTTTCAAGGTGCTACCTTGGCCAAATCGATAGATATATACTGTCGAAACCCCGTTGATTACCAAGTATCATATCTCTCACTTTGACATGATAACATTCTTATATTGTGATTGGAATAGCTTATTACTCAGAATCGTGGTTCAATAGAGTCAAAACTTTTGAACCAAATCGCTGTTGTGTTCCCAAACATCAACTTCCCAATTTACTATAACCAAAACGATCAAGTCATTTTAACGTATCGAGAACCGAATGTACTACTGCTGGGAGAAAACACAGATCTGAATATTTTGTGCGAGGCAACAGTAGCTGATCCTGTAAGCACGACCAACCTTAAAATCATTCCAAGTCTCACCGCTCGGATCCAACCTCATGAAAATCAAAGCCATAAACCAATCGATTTACAAAATTTCTTGTATTTGAATTGGTCCGTCGCTCAAAAATTTCAGATTAAAGAAAACGAACCTTATCTCCTTGAGCTCCAGTTTCCAAAGCTGATCCGACTTTCAGCCAATTTCCATAAATTTTGCAATCGATTCCGTAAAATACAATATCAGCTCTCTGAATTGGGAACTGCTAATCTCAACGTGCCAAAGCAATTTCCAGTTCTCATTCGTGTTAAAGACAACCTACCTAATGATTTCGTTCTGGAGACAATCCTTGGTCACCCAAATATCTTCACATCGAAAACTATGATTCAATCGTTAAAAATATCAGAGAGCCAAATCGCCAAAATCAGTCCTTTAGAAGATTTTAAGAACAACAGAGTCCTGTTTTTGGAAGAGACAGTTAAACTTGCCAAATATAAAATTCTCGTACTAATTCTGGCAAATCCTTACAACTCTCAAATTAAACTCCTGGGAGACTGCAGAAAACAATTGATTGCAGCTATAATGGATGAACAGCAGAAAGATGCCGTCTTGTATGACCAACAGCTGATCTTTCTGAATGATGCGCTCATGATGCTGAAAATTTTTGAGAAAGTACCTGATGGAACATTGAAAGAGATAAAATTACTGCATTTGCGATTGAATGTGGAAAAATTAAAAGCAAAGAAAGCAGAGATTGAAAAGGTTCTAAATGAAGTCATTACGACTGACGCTGGAGACAATCTTAAGTTCGATCCAATAAAGCCCGGGAGATTTAAAGAAATTATGGAGATCTACGACGAAAAATTAAAAGTTTCTTCCAAGAAAATGACTCAGTTTATCTACAAAGGATTCCATCAAAAAGAGCTTGTTGAGCTCAGATGCGCCCTAAAAGAAGGATGTAGTCAGGTATTGATGTTAAAAGGTCTGGTTGGCTCCGGAAAGAGCACCATTATCGACCGATTATTCCAAAGCAATGAGACTCAGTTTTTCTCAAAGGCAAGAATTTCTTTTAAGGAGCTGATGTCGCCTACAAATCCTGAAGAAAGTGCCTCATTAGTCCTGATAAGAAAGTATGTAAAGCTAAACTTCGAGCTTGCAGTCTTGAATCAGCCCTCAATTTTAGTTCTGGAGGATATAGATGTGATCTGTAAGCACAAAGATCGTATCGATGCCATGAACCCTGAAGAAGGCATACTTGCAGACACTACATCAGCATTACTAAAGGATCTTATGAAGGACATTCTAGATCTAGGCTATAGTGTCTGTGTGTATATTTTGGTCACGACTCGAGGAGCGGATTTCTTGAGTGAAGAGTTCAACAAGGTGAAGAAGAAAGAGATAGCTATTGATAAAATCTCCACAGAAGGCAAGGTTGGGTTCCTGGCGAGTGAACTAGAACAATTTGGAACCCATATCAAAGATGAGCAGTTAAAGCTGCTTGAGATGTTTAATCTGCAAAATCTTGTCGTTCTGAGAGAAAAATTGAGTAGAGAGTTAGAACTTTATCCCAAAGAGGAGGTACCACCCAAGAAAGCCGATAGTATTTTCCAAAGCCATCTTGACACTCTTTGTAATAGTATATCAACGGTTTCAAGGTAATTATGAATTGGAAACTTTATTTAACCCCAGTGTAGTATTCAGACGAGTTTTAAGGAGGTCGGAGGTTTAAAGGAAGTCAAACAAGTTATCCTCGATACTTTTCAAGCTCCACTTAAATACAGTATGATATTCAAAAACGTAAGCATCAAACTTCCCAGAGGTATTTTTACTCGAAAATCGAAGGCGGCTGACTTGCTTTAGGTATATTGCTATTTGGGCCATCCGGCTGTGGAAAGACTCTGATTGCTGCAGCAGCGGCGAACGAGCTGGGTTTGAATTTCCTGAGTGTGAAAGGACCTGAGCTTTTAAATAAATACATCGGAGCAAGTGAACAAGCAGTCCGTGATATCTTTGAGAAGGCAAGTGCTCGAAGTCCTTGCATTATTTTCTTTGATGAATTTGATTCAATTGTCCCCAAGAGAAACTCAGGTTCGACTGGAGTCACTGATCGTGTTGTTAATCAATTCCTCTGCTATCTGGATGGTGCAAGTGAGATTAAGGACATATTTATCCTAGCAGCAACCAGTCGTCCAGACCTCATTGATCCAGCACTATTGCGACCAGTAATTGATATGAAAAGAACTCTTATTAAATGATTTTCTTCTATAGGGCAGAATCGATAAGCATGTGTTCCTCAATTATCCAAATGAGAAAGAGAGATATGAGATACTGCAGATTTATATGCAAGGGACTGACTCTGAAGGCTTAGATTTATTAGAGTACGCTGCTAAAACGGAGGGCTACAGCGGGGCAGACCTTTCAGCTCTTGTTAAAAATGCACAGATTAAAGCTCTTCACGTGATCCTAGAAACAGAAAATAAGGAGGATCTAAAGAAAGGCGAATTGAACCTTATAATCACAAAGGAAATTTTCGATAAATGCATTCAAGAGTTTAAGAAGAGCAGCAATAGAGATATTGAGCAAAAGAAAATGATGAAGGTCTATGAAGACTTTATAGGCAAAAAAAATCTTGATATTTCTAAGCAAAAAACCACTCTCTATTAGTGTTTATTCTTCTTACCCTCTATTGATAAACTGATTCATATGTTCTTTCATAAGCTGTTAGAGAATTTATTTTAAAAGGATCAATCTGTGAAAAGAAGTGAATGGCAATTGAAACTAGGAAATTGAGTCTTAGATTCACTCCTTGAATTTTTTTTAAGAATTTAATAAGCACTCAAAGCAAATTTCAGAACTGTGAATAGTTTTGTGAATCATTTTTTTATATCAAGCTTTTTTATCTGACAGCCAAGAAACATTTACACGTATTATGTTTCTACGCATTTTAACTGGGAATATGTGAAATAACATTTCGTTACTACTCAGAAAAATTCACAAGCTAAAATTTATTCTCTGAATGATGGATCTCCAATGAACTCTTTATAACTCAGTTTTTAGTATGATGCGTAATCCGTGCTTCGTGATAAGGGTTGGTCTCCAATGGTTTCAGTCAGTCTGAAAATTCTAAAAAGAGTTGGCAATACCAAATACGAGGAGAGCACCACCAGCAACAAGCAGATGTTTAGATTCGCCAAATAGTAAACTACATAGTTTTTGCTATCAAACGCAAGGATTGTGACAGCTGCGATGATTGCAAAGAGAGTCAACCCGACTATTTTCCTCAGAATTAGCTGTGATCGTGTGAGATACTCAGAGGTCAGCATGACATTGGATTTCCCAAACATCATGCCATATATCATCCCGAATATGACTGCACAGAGTACACAAAGATAGAGAGAGACCGAATCCATTGGAAACTCCTGGGTATATTTCTCACATTGCTTTAACATATTTGCCACCCAAAATTTTTTATCATCAAGTCTCGCAGCATCAGTAAATCTCAAGACTGCAATCGGGAGAGTGAGCACGAATAAGTAGATAACGGTTACTAAAGCGAAAATTTTAGAATTATGACGCTTGTGTCTGCCATCTAAGAAATAGAGGAACAATTTATCAGTTTGTTCATCTAGCCAATAGATAGTAATAATGTAGAGTATTGTTGCATAGGACCACCCAAGGAGAATTTGCTCGAGGCTATGTGCTCCTAGGTAGATTCTTGAGACTCCTATTAAGAAGGTTAGAAGAATCCCTAGGCCCAGACAGAAAGACTTGATTGAGTTCCATGCGGGTATTTTTGGTCGATCCAAAAAGCTCCTTCTTAGGCTTGGCTTTTTCTTTCTAGCTTCAAGATCTATTTCAGGGCTTACGTCACTGCTTTCACTGGATAGTTGTACTTCTTCAGTCCTAATGCGTTCTGTGTGGGTTTTTGATTGATCATCATAGATATAGTATTTAAACAGGAGCAGGAATGCGTATGCGCTGATAAAGGCATGTCCCGAAGGTCGGCCGTAATCTGACACTGAGCATTGGTTAAAAACCAGAATTCCTTCTCCCACCCACCATGGTCTAGGCCCGCCGTAAATAATCTTAAGTAAACCAATCATATATCCGCTGATAGAGAATAAAAACGTGATTTTGACGGGGACCCACTTGTCTCTTAACAAAAGCAATGGGAGCACTGGTAGAATAGGAACAACTGGGAATCCAAAGTAGGTGATAATCAGAAAGAAAAATTTAGTAGTCCCGTCTCCTCCAGCATCCTGGAGATCCTTTGCGAGTTTATTACTAAATTTAAACTCCAAGCTGGAAGTGAAGATATTGAGGCAGATATAGATGCTGCTGATGGCCAAGGCAAGTATAGAAACTGTACTTATTGCCATTTTGCAATGGATTAAGCTCGTTTTAAAGTTAATATGACTTTTAATTAACAGAGAATTCAAGAGTTTGATCAACCTACTGAAACAACACAGCATGATAAATTTTATTCGAGAGAGTGAGCTTTGTAAGAATTAAAAACAAATGTTTCAGGATTGCAATTATCATGAACTCACATTTTTTTTTTTTTCCACAACGAAGAAGAAGAAAGACGTAGGCTAAATCTCTTTGGTCTCCCATCTCTTGAAATTTGAAATAATCTCAATGATTTCTCAAGGAGCAAGCCATGCTTAAGTAAATTTGAAGAGCTGTTTGAAGCTCAGGCTTATTTCTCTCTTTTAACCTTCACAACCACGATAAACTTAAAAACTCTTAATAAAGAAACCAAGAAGCTAAATTTGATTTTTACCATCCTGAGTCGTTAAGGTGCATCGAGAGTATTAAACTTTTTATTCAATAGAACACAATATGAATAAATTTTTGAAAATTATCAAGGTAGAGTTCAAAGATCGCCTTTTTGGTTTTTTGAAGCGAGAAGAAGGTTCAAATTCCCTTGAAATCCATTCGAAACTAAGAAAATCCTTGAGTTATTAAAACAATCGAACTTCTCAACAGAGTCAGATGAACATAGTTAACTCAAGTCAGTGTAGAGACATTTGTATGATAAGGAAAATCTCCAATCGGTCCAGACATAGATTGTTATTGTATAGAATTATTATGAATTAGTATAAATTTCAATATATGAATGGCATACGCTTTGGATAGATACAAATTATTATTTACAGAAGAAAATTCCTAAATTTATGCAGTATTTGTAGCGGGTATTGGTAAGGCTCGCCCTGCATTAGATTGTATATTTTCAATCCTTGCGAGAATTGTGGATCTTAATCTCCTTTTTCTTGATCCTACAATAGAACGCAACTAGAAAAGTAAAACCGGCTATCAAAAATGGTCCACCGGCGATACAGCCGATGATCAATCCTGCGACTGCTCCTGAACCAGAAGGATTAAGGTTGCTATTGTTATTTGCTAATTTGGGTTAGGTTAACTAAAATACAGTTTGATTTACAAGTTTGCCGCTTGATAATTTATAGCTGAAAGGTGGCACTCTGGTTCGTAATACCAATTATTCCTTAGATATTAAAATCATGAATTATTCATTTCTTTAATGAGTTACTGAGAGTAATTGTGTCGTTGACATCAGGAACCATGAAGAACGGTTGAAAACTGTAATTGCATGCCCCTGTTTGATCGTCAAGAACGACATTCATATTATTCTGGAATTTACTTGGCATAAGCTTCTTTTAATATCCCTGAATGAGCATGTACAGTTGAACACTTCCACCGTTTCCACCATCTGTCCGACTAACATAAATCATTAAAGCGTCTCCACTTGCTTGAGATTTCGATTAGGTCTTTAAAGATAAGAAATTTTGAAAATACTACCGTAAGATGCCGATTTCTCGGGTCTCGGGATTTCGGGTTAATCTCCCCGAATAATCAGATCACAGTGTATCATTTTTTAGGATACATTTTATAAAAATGGTCTTCCCCGAGAAAACGAATCCTATAGTATTAAGGGTTTAATCAATTACCGGTAAAATACATTTCTAAAGTTGTAATCTTCCTGACTAGATTTTATGATATGAACTTCACTTTAACTTATGCAGAAAGGTGAATTTAAGCAAAATGAATTTAATTTATTATTTTTTATTAAAGAATGATAAGAGGGTCTTTTGTCTTGATTGGGTGTTATGGATAGTAGTCTTTTCCTTTTTTAGATGTTTTTTTGTGAAGAGACTTGAGGTTCAAGGTATTTCTCTTGATCTTCATCGAAGTAACTCTCTAGTCTTCGTTTCAATAGTGGAATGACCTTATTTGCAGGTATCTCTTCTATTATATCATTTATTGTATTTTCTTCAAGATCCTCCTCATCTTCAAGAAGACCTCTTTGATACTCCTCGTCACTACTATTATCCTCTCTTCTGCTATAGAGACGGTATCATCCAGATTATCATTATTGGCTAGATCATAGGAAATTTCGTCCGTATGGACTTCAATCATTTCTCTAAGTTCAATAGCCTCATCATATGGATCGTCGCTTTTAGTCTTTATTATTTCACTGATTGTTGTGCGACGTTCTTCATCTTCATGAAGTTTATGATTGAACAAATCGTTTTCAGACCCATCATAAGCTAAGCTAATTCCTATAGAATAGAATATGAGTTTAAGCATGAGGAAAATCTTATTAACCTGTAATCTTCAAAGAATTTCTAATAACCTCTGATTCAATTTTTGGAAGCGACTCGAGTGTCCAACTAATCAAATCATCATATTTAGGAGGCCTCAAGTATCCTTTGGCTGTCTTATTAGCCTCACTTATGCCATAGCTGTTAAACCAAGTATTGAATTTGTCCTTCATAAGCGACTTAAATGGTTTATTAATTGATATGTCAAGGGATTGGAGATACCCCGTGGCCCCTGCCGGAATCATTTCATACTCGATTCCTTTGTCCTTTAAGTAATCTAACACTCTTTTGCTAGTATGGGCTTTACATTAGTCAAATATCAGGATTGGCTTAACCTCTGTATCAAAATTAACATTGAGCCAAACTCTCTCATGAAACTACTCTGAAACTAATACCTTTAACGAATTAAGTAATTACAGACAGTTAGAATATACATATAAAGGTATTTTAACATGTGACTCCGTTAATTACAGAAATTACAGAGGGATAAAGCTGGGAAGAAGTGTTGTAAAAAGTCATACATTGGGTTTCGATTTCTCGGGGTCCGAATCCCGGATATTCGGGCTAAATTGGGCTAAATTGAGGGAAAAATGGGTCGGGTTATTTTTTTCCCGAGAAATCGGCATCTTACGGTATATGAAGATGAAGTAACACGGTAGTAAAAGTAGTCATCTTGGCCATATTGTGATGTATAGGACGTTGGTGACATAAAAAATCTTTGAGCTGCATAGCCACAATAAGCTCCGATCCTTTCGGTTCCACATTTGCGTACCCCTAACCCGTTATCTAATAAATCGACTACATCAGTAGTAATTTACCTGAGTTACAGGTCCCGTATTGATTACTAGTGCAGCTATCAGGACATGGCGCAGAATCTAAGAAACAGAAATATTAATAGTTTGAAAGAACTTGTTAAATCCTGCTTTGAAGTATTGAAAAATCATAAGTCACACTATCCGTCATTCCAGAATGGCCGTAAAGATAGATTCCGGCGTACATGCTGCCACCTGTTGTTAATGTTTGATAGTCATCTTTGTATAGAGATATGTAGTGATATGTCGTTCTGGCAGCATAATCTTGAAGAGCGTTGAGAAAATTTTGGGCAGAAATGAGTAATATTACCCACAAGATCGGCTTTGAAGTAGCTTGATGCACTGGCTGGGTAATCTTCCGAAAATTGAATTGAGGACATTGCGTTTTTTTGAAATGTAAGTAGAGGATAAACTTGAGGTCTCTGTGGCATTTGCGAGATATCAATCTCGATAAGCAAATAATTCGTTGGCAAGTAAATGCTTGAAATCGTCGATTGTGTGATTTGAATGTAAAAAACACAAGTCGTCTGCAAGATGATGAGTCTGTATTTATTTTGAAATATTGTTGTTACCTGTATGACAGTTGAGCTTGAGCCTAACTTTGGGGCTGCTTGACTACTGTAAGACCCTGGGAATGTTCGATTACAGTAGTCAATTTCTGTTAAGCAAGGATTTAGTTTCAAAAAAAGTCTGGAAAAATTTACGGCTTGACGCCATTGTAAAGAGGAGTTCTAACGCGATTAGCACGAAGAAGAAACGTCTCATTGGATCCTAGTTCTAAGTCTGAAAAGAATATAATGATTTGATTTGAAGCTAAGAAGATCATATTTAAATAATCAAATGAGAATTAAATCATGTGACCGATTTAAACAGATTGGTATCAGAACAGTAGCGTTAGGCATAAAATATTGGCAATTGTCTGAATTTAACCAATCAATGCATTCATCTTGCCGGAATTCATCTCTGATAATGTTTGGGTCTCTCTTAGTGATGCGAGATTTGATAAACTAGCGTTACGACCAATAGAACAAAAAATTTTTGGCGATCTTTCGAACAAATGTCCAAACCAGAATAAAGCATTTCCAAGCCAGAGCGTTGAAGATATAACTTTCCAAGCATCACTAAAATTGTCATGAATATTTTTAAATTCATCAGAACTCATTGAGCAATGAATTCACCACAATATTGGTTAGTGGATCTGAATTTCCTCTCTCAAAGATCATAACTCTGAGAAACTAATTGCATCTAATTTTCTGTGAGTTTGATTCTAAAGCAATTTTTACTTATGCATACAGACTCAGTAAAATGCCATAGATGTTGTCATACATGGACCATTCATGGTTTGAAATCTATGGCTGAAAATGGAGAGTCTGATGCTTGGACTACTAAAATCAGGCGCTTCAGCAAATTATCAGCGGAGACTATCTTGTACACAAAGAATTGCTTCTATCATATTTTAATTGTTTGAGAAGTTAGATTGAGTCTTTTAATTGTAGAGCAGCAATTCCTAACTCAGACTACCTCAATTGAATCACACCTCCTTTACATATTTTAGATAGAGTGGGCTTCACCTTTTTTGGTGTAAATTCCTCTTTTCAAATGCATAATGACTACCAGAGAAGGGAGATAAATTATGGCGTGCTTTCCAGAAGTTTCTTTTTGTGTAATGAGCCTTGAGCTTTGATCTTGATTTTTAGCGGAGGATAACTGTACAATTCAGCTGAGAGAATAACATTTCGAGCAGAAGAAAGTTGGATTTATGAGAGAAAAATTTGAAGCAGATAAAAGAATGGCTTCTTGTTTTTAGCAGGACCTCTATCCCAAATAATAGAGTCGATTATCACTCCAGTAATCCCTTCCAGAGAGTACAGCAAAAAAAATTTTGCAAGTAAAAGTATTCATCAGAAGGGGGTAGTTAACTCTAAAAGAAAATTTATATCAAATAAACTAGAGACACGTACCCTGAAAAAGGAATAGTAAAATACAGCTCTTATTTCAAGCCGGCTAGCAAAGAAATTTATAAACAGAATGCAATTTCTTAAAAGCAAAATTTAACCTGGTTTTCCAATAGTTCAAATCAAATGGTTCTCGAGAGTCTATTTTTACAAAAATGATTCCGTTCAGTTCGATATATCTTAAATTGGATACTTAATTAAATAAGATTAATAAATGAATCTGATCTTATTGCTCTCTTTTCTCGAAGTTACTGAATATCAGCTCATAATTACTCTCCCAGACTCCTTCTGCAGAAAATTCATTGTATTTTTATTGTTGAGTATTGTCTTTGCATGCCTTGTAGAGTTTGTTGTGCAAACATAAATTAAAAATTGGAACGAATTATGCAAAGAACTTTAACTCTTTGATTCTAATTTATTAAATTTACTGATTTCAGCTCTCGATTCTTTATGTACTTTTGAAAGTATCTACGAAATGTGAATTAACAAAGTTTTATTTAGATTTCAATAATTAATTGCTTCATTTGGGATTACTGGTGGATACAATTTTGATACATGATGAGAGTTAAAAGGGTTTGAGTTCAGACTAATTTAGATAATATTCGAAAAAATTTAACATCTAAATGGAATCGCCCACTAAGATGAAATCCGAACCTTTACACTTAATGGAAATTTTTTCCCGAACTGTGATCATTGAGAATCCGGAAAAACCTCCTCACATGATAACTCTCCCAGAAAAATTGGAAGAATATCATAATTCTTCATGGCTAATGACGAAATATATGACTATGATTGGAACAAAATCGTCGTCCTCTGGCACACGATTAATTGCGCTAAAAACAAAGGATGATAGCGACGTACACACTGACTATATGCTAAGTTTACCAGATCGTCGACTCTCTTACTTGCCAGAAAAAATAATTCTCACTCCAATTTATTCAAGCCCCAAATCTCGAGAATCAAAGTGGTCATTAAATGATTTTGAGATAATAACCCAGATTGGACAGGGTGGGTACGGCAAAGTTTATTTAGTACGTTCACTAATTGATGGAAGATTTTATGCTCTGAAGCAGCTGAAGAAATCTCGTTTCGCCAAGAGAAAATACCTAAGGATCTACCGCGAGAGAATTATAATGGAAGATGTCAAAAGCAAGCACACTGTGAAACTTTTCTATGCATTTCAGACTCAAGACTTTTGCTACTTTGTCATGGAGTTTGTCCCTTGTGGAACCTTGCTCAGTTTGAAGAAGAAAATCCTAAAATTCAGCGAAATCGAAGCGAAGTTTTACATTGTTGGAATTTTGATGGGATTGAATGACCTGCATTCAAACTCGGTAATTTACCGAGACTTGAAACCTGAAAACATCCTCCTAGACCTGAATGGACATATTAAGCTCTGTGATTTTGGTTTAGCTAAATATCGAGATGGTCCTACTTTGTCGAGAGAATGCCTTTGCGGGACACAACCGTTCCTTAGCCCGGAAATGATCGCTAATCGGGAATATGACTTTAAGATAGACTACTATGCTTTGGGTGTTATTGCTTATGAGCTTGTTGTGGGAAACCTTCCTTTCGTAGATAAAAACTCCCAAGCCCTCTTCAAGAAAATAAGTGAAACTCAGGCACCAATTCCAAATGACCTGAGCACTTCTGCTCAAGATTTCCTGTCAAGATTATTATGTAAAGATCCAGAGGAAAGACTTGGCTCAAAAAATGGTATTCAGGAGATCTTAGCACATCCTTGGTTAAAGGAAATTGATTTGAAGGGATTAAAATCAAGGAGCGCAGGAGTTCCTTATATCAGGGAACCCATGACAAAAATCTTGAAAAGGATGGAGCCTGGAACAGATATTGAGAACAACTTTGATGATAAAACAGGTACAACAGCAGAAAGTCCAGGAATAGAACAAAGGATGAGATTTTTCTCATACGCAAAGTCGAGAGACTCCTTTGAAATCCATGATAATGAGGAATGGTCCATAAACGATCTGATAGATGGATCTGAAGACCGAGACTTTGACTATAGTCAAGGTACAGAAGAGTTCATCAAGTGTGAACAGCTATTACTCGGAACAATTCTAAAATATAACTCAATGCACCATTGAAATGGATTATCTCTTACTTTACAAGAAAGTGTGATTTTATGTCATGAGACCGAATTTTGTTTGAAGAACTTTCATCGATATAGTTGTTAATTCTAAATCACCTCATTAATCGCTTGGCCAACTTTATGTTATGCAAACGATGTGTTTGAATTGAATAAATTGCTTCATGCATTCAATTATGATAAAAAATTCTAATCATGGTGCCTAAACTAAATGCTGAAAAAACTCTCTCTTTGAAGCTTGAACAGTCTAAAATTCCCATATCTTTGAATTTCCAGTAGCTTCTTCAAATAATTTACCATAAGGAATTTTTTAAAAAATAGTTAGGTGTGGAGATGAGAATGGCTCCTTTAATTTAAATTTAAGGTGAATCATAATGTTGTGCATTGCACCATAATAACTCATCCGAGTCAAAAGGTCATTTTAATTTTTAAGGACAGAGCAGAATGACTTGTATATTTGCTACAAAAATACTGAAGTCTCTATTGAATACTCAAAAAATATAAGTTTATTTGTTTAATCAATAAATTTAATAAGATGGCATCGCTTTTTTGTTCGACTGGGAATGAACTGTATTCTACACAAGCAGAGATCGACTTTGGCAAGAATCTTCAGGAGGAGAGTGACTTTGACTTCATTGAACTAGCTCAATACCTACAAGAAAAGCGTCCTTCGCTCGATAAAATCCATCAATTTTATACCCGACAAGCAAAGAAGTGGTCTAAGAGGCTCTTAGATTGCAAGAAGACCATCTACGAAAATCATGCGTTTTATCAAGAAGGGAGGAGCATTTGGATGAAGGACTTAGCGACTTTGAGTAGAACACTACAAAACGTAAAGTCGGACTGCCAAGCAAATATCAAGGAGCTCCTGGGCTACATCGCTTCGCTAGAAAGCAAATATTACGAGATTTTGAATGAAATAGCTCCATTCACCAATGCAAATCCACGGAACAATAAAACTGCTCGCTCAAATAAAGACGAAGCTCTGAGTAGTTCTTTAAAAGAGTTTTCTAGCAGCATATTGCTGTTGAAGATTAACGAAGAACTTCGCAAGAAAGTCTTTGAAATCGAAAATTTTCGCCTAAGGATTGAGTCTTTAAAAAGTGGGCAGTGGGTCCGGGAGGAAGATGCGACAAAGACGATAGAGAGAGTTAGTAAGTATACAAACTCTTGGATGAGTTCCACTCCTGATAGCACATTAACCGATGAAACTTCAGAAGAATTGAATCCTCAATTCAAGCCTATTGACTTAATTCTCAACAACAACAAACACTCAGAAGGAGACGATTTCTTTAATGGATCGCTTCAAATACCCCATGAAAACGTAGCTAATGCTTTTCTCCATAAGTCTAAGAAGCTTCCGAATTTCAAATCAATTGAAGACATCAAACAAAATATTCCACTTACCGGTAATCCGAAGAAAAGTTACAGACCAACTAGACTGGATGAAATCGATTGTGTAGAAACGATGATAAAAAACCCAAAAAAGGCTCATTATACCTCTTTTATTGGAGTTAACGAGATTAAAATGGAGCAAACTTCATTCTTAAATTCTGAAAGGGGATGGCCTCAAACAGATTTATATACAAATTTGATTAAACCTAATATGCAATGTGTAGATATGAAGGGCGGAGATAATGAGCGTTCGATTCATCTCACATCTAGTTTTGGTTCTGTGAGCGTCGGAACCAGGAACCTGGATACCATGGAGATGAATCATGAGAGCGAAACAAATATTTTGGGTCATAAAAACAAAATTCCTCGTATCAGACCCCCTCAAATTCATGGGCAAGACCAGCAATGCATGATAGTACAGGATACGCCCAGAATTGTAGATATTGATCTCAGAACCTCAAATCAGAATTTGAAAGTTCTTGATGAATTTCGTATCAATTCAACCCCAAAGAGTAGCTCTCAGAAATCCTTTAAGAAGTTAAAATGTTCCTTCCAGAAAATGATTTCATAGCTATATACTTTTGCTTTAAGCAGCTACAAATAATAATAATACTAAATTGAAAATAGGTGCCATAAAGTGCATTAAATTTTATTTATAGGAGAAAACATTGTTTCTTTTTGAGACAACATCTGATGAGAACCGGGCATTTATTATTAAATAATCTAGCTAGGTAGTCATTTCTGCCTTTACTTACATTGAATCAAAGGATTTCGAAAGAAAAATATGTATTGAGCCAGAATAACTATGGATTACAATACTCTAAGATATAATCGATAAATATTTTCAAAAAAAATAGCCTCTTTTCTTGAGTGAATCCCAGCCAAAAAATAATTTAAGTTCAAGTGTCAATAAAACATGTTGACCAGATCCAACCTGTTGGAAAAAAAAATTAGAGAAAAATTCTTAATATCAAAAATACGAGTCGCATTCGTTTGATAGATCTTTGTCCTAGATCTGAAATCAAACACTTTAAAAACATTATCTTTTGAAGCAATAGCAAGGAGATTGAATGAAGAATTCCATCGGAATGAAATTATGCCCCCTAATTAAGCAGATAAATACTTTACTCAAGAGAAAGGTATTCTCACCACCATCTTGGAATTCTTTCAAGCTAACTACAGGTTTAGCTGAGCGAATGTCAGTCACAATAATGGTTTGATCTTCACTGCAAGTTGTAAGTAAGTATCCTTCTCCCATCCAATCAATCCAGTTTATAGCTTATCAAAATTAGATTTTTTCTAGTCAAAGCTTTTTTTGTCAGTACAATCTTGATGCGGAGAAAGTGGTTTCGAAAAAATCCTTCGTTGTTTAATAGTATCAAATAACTGTAAATGAGTCTCATCATAGCCTATGGCAACGAAAGGATGAGACAAACTCCAGCGAACTCTGTTCCAATCTTAGGCAAAATTACTGGGCTCCTGAGGAAAAATTTACAATATTCTCTGTTTGTGAGAGCTTGATCGAGTAATTGTTGTCCAGATATTGCGTTAATAAGCCCAATGCTTCCATCTTCAAGAATAGCAGCAAGTAACTCACCACTGGGATCAAAACTCAAGCTCGTCACAGTCTCTAAGAGTGATTATCAATAGCTTATGAGGAGATTGAATTATTTACTATTCTTTTTGAAATGCCAAGGAAGTTTTTTCAGGAGCGTCCAGTTTGAAGAATCATAAACATGACAAATTGTTTTTCCTTGAGTACATGTAGCAGCAACCAAATTTGTCCGAGGATTAGTTGCGATGTCTGCGGTGTCTATGACGATCAAATGAATTTCAGTGCCTTCAAAAGAATAAAAGACTCACCTCCAACCAGTGATCCTGTATTATAGATTTGTGAGAAAGGTGGGGAAGCTTTGAAAACTTGCATTTTTGTCTTGTGAGGAGCACTTCCTATGGTTCCTGTAATAGATGATATCACTTGGTCTGAATTTGGAACTGGAAAAATTAATGTGTGCCATCCTGAAGACACATTATAATAATCAAAATCATGGCGCCTTTAAACCTGGATTTACCATTGACTTGCCCCGATCCTTTGAAATTTGATTTCAGGTTGATTGCTTCGTCATAGATACTAACCATATTTGAGTCACCTTGCTCGCACCAAGCAACTTTGAAATTGTGACAATGATCTTTAGCTCCCGAAATTTTCTCTATTTGAAGCTCGTTCACTGTAGACACCATCAAAGATAGCAAAATATTTCAATTGAGTTTTGATCAGATGCTTTTATTTGAGTCTATTTGGATATCACAATTTATAATTTTCAAGTAATTCGATAATTTTCATCGAAATGGAGTTATTGCAACCATTGCAGAATTCGAATATGTTGCTTTTTCTGAATGATTTTGTTCAATTGAGAACACAAACTATTGGTTCTAGTTATGAAATGAAGAGCTACATCTTGCTACATGTATTATGACTGAAATTTTGAGGTTTTCATCTACTAGAAATGGCGTGTTATTTCAACTATCCCAGATACATCTCTTCATTGAGGCGCCACAATTTGTGTAGGAAGTACGATTGTTATCAATTCAAAATTGCTTCTAGTCCAGTAACTTAACTGGAGGGTCTTTTACAGTCAAAGTCAGAAGTACTGAAAATTGGAGTTCTACTTGTAATAAATGCTAGAATCATTGAGAATGGCCGAAAAATGTAGCTAACTTCGATTAAATAAACAGCTCTGGAATCTTAATTCAGGGAACGCATATCTAAAAGAATGGACATTTGATTATCTCTGGTATTTTAGTCTAACTAAACCATCTTTTGGCCAGACATATAATGGAATTCACTCTCGCGCTCTCTCTCTTTTTAAACCATGTTTATTGTAGAGCTATTTAGTAAAAATTTCTAATCAGAAAATCACAAAGGTTATCGTCTTGAACTATATAACAGCTAGGCTCAAGGTCAGTTTGCAGTCGGATTTTCCAAAAACTTTGGTTCAACCACATTAGATTACATTGTGACTTTTGATGTTAAAAGGACTTTCGCTTGAAGTACTACAAAGCCCTCTGCGTTACGGATTCAGAAAATAAAAATTTTAACCAATAGCTTTAAACCAGATAAAGACACCTTGAATTTTAATTATTTTAGGCACAATCATATAAATAGAGTTTCACACTCATATAATAGGATAGCGTTTAATAAATTTGTTGCGTTTCTATCTCAATCTAATTCATTGAATTTCTGAATCCTATCTCTCAATCAAACCCTGACCTACCAATTTAATTTGAATGAGCTGATTAAAAACGTAGCAAAAAAAAAAGCTAATCGCTTTGATTTATAAGCTTAGTCTCCTGCAAGTCTATAATCCAATAAAAATTTGAATTGGCGATAACGCGTTTAGGCTATGGAACTTCAAAGTAATAACGTAGTCAACTTTTTGGATCTGTGGAGTCCGATTGAAATGATCGATGAAGGTTCCACTTGCAAGTATATTAATTCTATTATTTTGAATGAAATTCTGATCTGTTTTCGTATCAGTGTTCACCTTGTAAAAGAAATTCTGTCAGGAAAACAGCGAGTCCTCAAACTTTACAAGCCGACTGTCAATCCTGATATCCCTCAATTGGAGTCTAAGATCGCTCTGTCAATCTCTCACCCAAGAATATGTGCTGCGACGCAATACTTCTCTCGAGTCATCATTCCACCTTCAGGCGATGAAATTGTAGCAAATACAAAAAAACAGCCGATTATTCTTCCTGCTCTTGTCTTAGAATATGTTCCAAACGGTGACCTCGTCACACTCACGAAATCTCTTGGCTGCCTTCCTGAGGCGATTGCTCGGACATACTTCGTGCAACTGTTAGATGCAATTGAGTGTATGCATCTTGCAGGAATCTGTCATCTTGATATCAAACCTGATAATATTCTGCTTGACGAAAACTACTCTGTTAAACTGTCTGATTTTGGTTTATCTCTGGAAGTTTTCGATAAACCAATGATGAACGGAGTGGCTGGAACTCCACCTTATTTCTCGCCTGAGATGCACCGAAACTTGAGATACGATGGATTTCAAGCTGATTTATTTGCTCTTGGAGTCACTTTGTTCACGATGGTGGTGGGCACTTTGCCTTTTAGCAAAGCAAAATTTGATGACCGTCGATATAAGCTGATAATTGAAGAGAGATACGAAGAGTTTTGGAAGTTGCATGAAAGCTCATCGAGGCGAGGCCCTGCATTCTACAACCAAAGTTTTAGGGATTTAATCCAGAAGATGCTCTCTTTTAAAGTTGAAACGAGACTGAGTATTCAGAAAATAAGAAATCATGAATGGGTCAGAGAAACCTGCCTATCTGATGCGAATCTAAAAGACCTGATAAGTTCGTTTCTCTCCAGAGTCCGCAGGGTTTTTAGTAAATCATATGTCGAAATAAAAAAAGAGAAGGAAGAGAGAGCCAATGAAGCTAAGCTTTTGTCCTCTCAATAAAAAATACCTTAGCAAAATACTGCGAATTACTTTATTCCGGATTAAACTTTTAGTTACATTGACATCTTAAGGAATAAATGAGGTTTTCATGTAAGAATACATCTTTAATTGGTTGTATTCAGACAGATTACCAGAGCTCCAAGCCTATATATCCATATTTGAAAATTTTCCATAAATCTTCGTAATATCATATCAAATTAAAAAAGTTTAAAATCCTTTTTTCTCTTTCTGAAAACATTTAGTGGAAGTATAGAGTATTAATTCAACCATACGCATTAAAATGTGATAAGGAAAACTTCACAGTTATAAAGTCCAGAAAATACTTAAAGATTAAGAAAGATATCACAGGAATCCAAAATGATCATTAATCAGGCAGAATGAATCTTGAGCCTGTCATTTAGGTAGATACGTAAATGGGCATAAGGAAACACCGAGAGGTTAAATTCAATTGGTTTACGTGTGTGGCAAACTCTATAAGAAATCAATCTCAGTTGCATTAGATGCGGCAGACTTAACCTATGCGTCAGCTGATGTAGTCTCAAAGCTCTTTACCAGTTTGTGATTTGATACATGTAGGCAACCTTGGTTGAATCATGAACAAATTCTTGTAAATGCAGGGCTGCTTTCAAAAAATACTACCAATGAGCGGAGCGAAATACATAAAAATGAGTATTGTCGTGCTCTTTGCATCAAATTCTCTCTTAAAAAATATACATCAATCAAATTAAATGACTAAATTTCTCCGTGATTTTTAAAAATAAGTACAAAACGCTTTGTACTGAACATTCAAGGCATTTGTCTTTTTTAGTCCATAGAATCGCAAATACAAAGTAAGTATCATTTTTTCTACCAAAATTAGGTCAAAAAGACCTTGTTTTGCCTGAAACGGTTGGGAAATAATATAAAAAGCAAAGAATACCTTAAAATCTTTACAATTCAGAAAATCAATTCTGATCGAAAATTTAAATCTTCAATAAATTCTTAAAAAACCTCTAAGGTAATAATCATACCAGTTCCTTAAACAGTATTTAACAAAAATTCTTATGGGATCTGAATTCCCGCTATTTCACTTTCTTGTTCAATCAGTATAGAGTCTATATCAAATAAACTAATAAATTGAAAGAAAGAAAGAACCCTCAGTGAGCTTCAGTCATCATTAATTGAGAAGGTCAAACTTAAATTTAATCGCATAAATTTTAGAATACAAAAACCCTAAACAGTATTAAACAGTATGATTGGTTTATAACCAAGATTTCTTATTATTTCGTTCATTAAACTATTACAAAGTTCTGGAACCTGACATGAGCCATTATCAGTAATCTATTGAACTTTTTGGAAATCAAAAATAATAGTTTCTATAGTGGAAAACTGAACTTAGCAAATTATTCTTTAAGGTTCTATTTTTGAGGCTCAGCTCGATCAATTTATAAATAATTGATTTGGAATATCATTAGATTTTTAGCAGTGAGAATCGCAATCTATCAGAAGAAATGGAACCCATTGACCCTTGTCCATCAATTTACTTTCTTGATAAATGGGAGCCGATTAGTCGAGTGAATCAAGGATCTAACTGTCCGTAAAAGCTATCGAGTTTATGCTAAACTAACTTTCTGTCGTAGTGTTCTGTTAGTGGAAGAGATTCAAACTCAAAAGATAGAGGCGATTAAGCTCTTCAAAAAGGACATCAATTCTAAGAGGAGCGAGAATGAAGCTCAGCTGCTCTTGTCGATCTCTCATCCAAAAATCATTACAGGTTCTCAATATTACCCAAAAGTCTTGATTCCTCTCCCTATTGATATTAATGCTCCAGATTTCAGTTTCCCATGCGAATGCTATTCTGCTCTGGTATTAGAATATGTTCCAAATGGAGACCTTCTGGAGCTTATTACTTCTTTGAATTACCTTCCTGAAGTTCTAGCCCGTACTTACTTTCACCAACTTGTTGATGCAATCGATTATATTCACAATGCTGGCATCTGTCATCTTGATTTAAGACCTGAAAATGTCCTTATGGATCAGAATTACTCACTGAAGCTGAGTGATTTTGGCTTATCTTTAAAGTGTCAGAAGACATCCTTTATTAAAGATGTTGCTGGCACTATCCAATACTTTTCACCAGAAATGCATGAAGATAACTTTTACAGCGGTTTCCAAGCTGATCTATTTGCATTAGGCATTATTCTATTCGCAATGGTGAGTGGAATGTTGCCTTTTGTCGCAGCTAAGCCTTCAGATTCAATTTACGGGCTCATTGCTCAGAGAAACTTTCAGGAATTCTGGAAAATTCATGAGAGTTTGATGAGACGAGAGCAACAATTCTTCAGCACCAGTTTCCAGGACCTCATACAAGGAATGCTGGAACATAATCCGAAGAAAAGATTCAGCTTAACAGACATAAAAGATCACCCTTGGTATAAAGGATCAACTATTAAAGAGAGAGACCTGGGTTTATTTATAGAATCTGTACTAGGACAGCAAAAATCTCTTGAAAAGACGTTGACCGTTGTACAATCATCTTTTAGTTAACAATTAAAAGATGGTTCCAATTAGAAAGGAATGCACTCATTTGATAAAAAAATTAATTGTATATAACCCGAATTACAAAATTCATACCACCTTGTCCTTCAATAGAAGAACATCCCTTCTGCTTCATAGCAATTTGAATTGGGATCTTTTGTCGCCCATGGTTTCATAAAACTCCAATAAATTGAATCTTTAATGCAGTTGCATGTCAGTAATGAATTGGTACTTTCCCCCTCGGAATCTTTGATAGTTAAGTTGAATTTTCGCTATTCTTAGAGTCAAAAGGTTTTGGAGCCGACCCATTACATGGGCTAAATTTTATCAAAGTTTTGTAAATCATCTTAGAGTTGATATAGATAATAACTGATATATTTTTAAAAGCTCTTGAAAATTTAATATTCGCGATATCTCTTGCTGTTAGTTTATTCTTTTCCGACGAAATTGATCTTAAACTTAAAAATATGAGCAAAAACTTCCATTTGATGGTGAACTATTTTAGTTAGTTTGTTTGATCTTTTATACCTGATTTTGCTGCTATCTATTCACTCACAATAAAATTTCAGTATAATATTTATTTCTGTTTCTGTTCTCGACCCTTCTCAAAAATGCTGCATCATCTAAAAAAAAGTTGCACAGAACAATAAAAAACAAAGAATTCTTCTCAAAGTGCTTCCATGCGTCCTGTCAGCTAGTATTACATAATATTTCTCCTTCTTCATTCAATCAAAGACTTCATACAAACTATTATAATCACTAAATACATGTACTATTAAGGGTCATCTCTTGGAAATGCTTGATTTTCTTTAAAAGATCGTACTGAATCCAATCACAATTTCTAATCGATTATTTATCTTTCACGTAAACATCAGATTCAGTAATAGTACACTTTGAGGGTTTCACTGTTGAATGTCAGCTGATGAATGAAACGACTAAATACAGCTTATTTGAGGTAAGATCAAAAATTTGTGAGTTTTTGATATGATTTGATCCAAGAAACCGGATATCTATTTAATCAATTTTCCTTGCAAGTTGAAGGTTGTCCTGATCTCAGATTATGGGGGCGGTGAATGAGGGAGTAGCTTGGCAAGTAATTACCGGTTATTTCTCAAATAAAGGAATCACAGCATTTTACGTGAAAACGGCAATTTCTCTCTATTTTAAGTATTTTTCTGATACCGTTTGAGTTTTAAATTTGAGGATAAAAGCAAGTCATATCTTTAAAATAATTAATTATTCATAAAAGAATTTTAAAGTGGTCTCAAAAAAATTGCTTAAAATGATTTGGAAAATAGCTCTTGGGGTATTTATTTGGTGGTTCATTACCTTCCTTATCGTCAAGCCTTATTTTCGGCTAAGAAGCTTACGAAAAAAGGGAGGAATCACATATTACTTCCCGCTCATTGGAGGTCTGAAACTTGTTACCAAAGGCGAGAAAGAGACCCGAGACTCTTGGGGTGCTGTAAAGCAAATGATGAGAAACAACTCAGGCACACGATTTTTTGCTTCAAACCTGGGTCCTGGGATCATGATAGCATTTATTGAACCAAACCTGATTAAATTGATGAATCAAAATAACGATAAATACGCCATGTCTCCGAATACGAAGATTCTTAAGATTTTAATGCCAAACAGCTTGCTAACTATCGAAGGGACAAGATGGAAGGACCGCAGAAAACTGATTTCTGAGGCTTTCCATTATGATTTTCTACAACAAATGATCCCCCATGTCCGTGATACAACTCTTGAGTTTATTGAGCAGTGGAAGAAAACCCAAGTTGAAGTAGACATGCTTAAGGAGTACCAAAGGTTGACAGGAGAGATAGTTGGGCGAATTTTCTTTGGGAATAACTTCAATGGACAACAGGTCGAAGGAAAAACTGCTAGCGAATTCCTTATAGAACTGCTGATTGATATAATGGCACTCTTTTATACCCCTTTCTTCCATTTCTTTGGATGGAAGGCTATTACCTGGGGTCTTTTCTCTTCTCACCGAAATATTATTCGCAGGGTTCGATTGATTCGGGAATTCAGTGCGAAGATTATCCGCAAGAGAAAGGAAGATTCCTCAACAAAGGCAAAAGATCTCCTTCAAATCCTGCTTGATTATCAGAAACAAGGCGAGAGCCTCTCTGAGGAGGAAATAATCGATGAATTCTTGACATTCTTCACAGCTGGGATGGATACAACTGCTCACCTATTGACAGCAGCCACGTACTATCTAGAGAAAAATCCAAAATTTAGAAGCGCTTTACTGGATGATATTAAGAATCATATACCAAATCCCAATTCGGCTACACTAGAGCAACTAAACAGCCTTGAATTAGTGCAAGCTTTCCTAAGAGAAACTCTCAGACTTTTACCTCCTGTCAGCATAGCTTCAAATAAGATTGCGACAAGTGATCATTATCTCGACGATATTTTCGTTCCCAAAGGAACAATGGTGAGTGCTCTTCTGGTTGCGAATAATTATAACCCAGTGATTTATAAAGACTTGGAAGAGTTCAATCCATACCGATGGGTCAAAGGTCACCCTGATGCTAATCACCAAGGAAATACCGAGCCTTTCAGTTTTATACCTTTCTCTGCTGGACAGAGAAATTGTATAGGACAACATCTAGCCATGAACGAGTCAAAGTTGATACTATCTCTAATGATCTTAAACTTCAATTTGAGCATCAGAGAGGATTACAAACTCAATATGAAATTGAGGATATTGTATGAAGCAGAAGAACCCATCCCGGTTAAACTCATACCTATTAACAATTAATGTATATATTGTAAGGGGCTTTGTTCACTCATAATCTCTTCTATACAAACCCTTCTGATAACTAATATCTCTCTTTATTAACACTGAAAATCCATATTAAGATAATATTTATTTCATATCATGCCATTAATTTGGCATTTGAAAATCAATAAACATTTCATAAAGCCACAAATATGAAATAATGTGAACAAAACTTGCTAGAAAAAAGGTACCAAATCAGACATTGAATACAAAAGCATCATAGTATGAACTTATTTAGTTAAACTAACCAAATTGAATGAAAGCAAGTCCCGGCTTCCCGGCTATCTTCTACCACTTTGAGTGTGATAACCCCTTATTTGAGCCACAGACCTTCTATTACATCAAAACAGGTTAATGATTTTCAAACTTAAAGGATAATTTACGAATCGACTTTGCAACTATTGCATTTCATAAAATTGAGCCTGGTGCTGTTATCTCTCACAAGCTCAGTTTCAGTACCCTTGCAAACACTGCATGTCACATATTCAGCTATGATAATGTTACTCTGGCTGCATCATAATGAGAATATTACCAATATATTTCAACAGAAGACTTTGCATGTCCTTATTAGTAACCTGCCTCTTTTTCACAACTATTGAATTTGAAGAAATTGAAAGTCATTCAAATATGAGTAAAATACTTAGTTTTCCTTCATCGATGGAGCCTTCTGCCCCCAATTCTGTGAGAATGAAGGCACACAGATGATCTGGGAGTCTGTTTAACTTTTCGCAAGTTTCAATAAAATTTGTCCATGCTATTCTTCTGCCTGCCATTCTGACAAGCTGAGGAGGCTTCATAATCAATTTCTTCTTTTCTCCTGAAACCAGTAAATTAAAATTCTCTCACATTCTACGAAATCATACCTAGCTCTGGATTATTAGCTTTGAGCATTCCATAGATTCTGGATAGGAGTGCATCATACGAGTGTGGATCTGAATTTGGCGAAATTTGCTGTTCAGTTTTGGCTTCTTCCAAATTTTGCTGCTTAGGGAGTTTCTGCTCGCTAATTTTGTCTAATACACATGTAATTATCTAGGTGAAGGCCTTTAACAGCAGGAAAATTACCTTGGTCAATAGGTTTCTTAATTGAGAAGTCCATAGCTTGCATATCAGAAAGCTTATTTTTCTTCTTGAGTTTAGAAAAATCAATAATTTGTATCTAAGTTCAGAACAGATGAGATGTGTAATGATTGCAGTAGCTTACTTCTTCCATTGATGTGATTGTTGTGAGTTTCTTGTTTAAATGTATTGTAAGTGTGTGGTATTGAGTTAAAATTATTCTTTTATGTCCGAAAAAATTTTCTTAAGAATCCATTTCACCCAATCAAAATTAAAACAGAAAATTTTTTCTGATCGAATTAAAAGCATATAATAAGTACTTGTCTGACATATTCTTCATTCGGAGAAAGGAAATTGGAGAATTATGTACAGGAATTTATTTCTGATGATTGGAAAGAACGATTACCAGAATCAAAGTGATATTGGAAATTTTTTTGATATCAAAAATGGTAGGAAGAAGCCTTCAAATGGAAGATTTAGAGACCGTTTCTATATATTCCTTGAGAAATGGATATATTTATTGTCATATGCACAAAAACTATTCAGTATTCGTGTATAAGAATGGATTTCAAACCAATTCAGAAAAGAAGCAATCCATTCCAGTATCAATAGACAGCATGCTGCTTTTAAAAATTCAGCATTGCTTGCTTAATTTATAGAATAGCATCAACGCGATTTGTAATATAAAACTTGACCTTCATCCAGTAAGACAGAGCGTGGCTTAAGAATTAAAGATTATTGTCTTAAGTTTTGAAAATTTTGCTTAGCAGAGCCAATCCTCAGTTACTTTGTAATATCTATATAAATCGTCTTCTAATGAGCATAAATCTCCCAATGGGAATAATTTGAAGTGCCTATTCTCGATTTTTGTAATCCGATTATAACTACTGAGGAAGGAACACAGAAAAAGTATTGGAAAATTTTATTTTGCATATATTTATCATTAATTTTCCACCTGCTTGAGGTCTCTGATCTTCTTTGATTTAGATCATTGATTACTGTTTCCATCTCCGACCTTTTCAAAAAATTTGTATTATCTCTCTCTTAGGTCATCAGAATTAATATTGTTCTGAGACGGCATTATTAGATTGGACCGATGGTGTTCTTTCTCTTCAGTTTGAACCTCTCTTTTCGATTTGATCTCTACATACTGTTTCAAAGTTGCTACTTCATTCAATATTTTTCTCTCATCTTCATTTTAATCATTCATTGGCAGTCTCACCTGATATCTCATCACTGAAATATACGATAAAGAAACATTCAAAAATCAATCCTCTACGTTCAGCGTTAGAAATTTATAAAGGGAGCGCCTTAAGTTTTAAGCTTCGAAACCTATTTTAAAACTGTGATATTAGTAAATAATTGATTTTTGGAAGCCCACCTTTTTCTGATTTCAAGTAATCTTACTGAATAACCAAGAAATCTAAGAAAACTGAAGACACCCTTCGATGTGAGTAACAACTTGAAGTTTTATTAAATCATTAAATTACTGAGATTATCAAACAAAAGCCAAGGAAAATTTGTTTATTTGCAATTCACGCAGTTTTATAACATGAAGTAAGAAGTAAAAGTTTGAACTTTTTGATGAGCATTTGTAAACATTTGCTAAGTCAGCATTCGATGAGGATTTCAACTGGAAATTTATCGATTACGGGGGAAAAAAGGAGACAAATTTGGATGCATTCTTTGACCTAAGGAGTAGATTTCTCATTATTAACGCTTGCACGCTCAAGCAACTAGTATTTGGAAGGCGAAACGATGAGTTTCTAAAAATTTTTGAGTTCTTCACAAACGGTAAATAAGCAACGCTGAAAGTTGGCTGTTCGGTTCAGTAATTTTCGAAGACTGGATCCTGATTTATTTACTCACTTTCGCAAAATAAGAAAAATCTCATAATTGCAAGATAGTTAAACAAGATAGTTAAACGTACAATTCTGCCCATGATACAATCGAATACCGAACCAACAAAAGTAAAATCATGCATCATATCTCTATTTGCTTAAAAATACTCAGTTAAAGTTAGATTTAGAGGACTTTCATAGTTTCGAGAGAAGTAAAACGACCTATCTCCTCTTGAACTCAACTCCGGATACACCTGTCTCGTGTACACACCGTCATAAATTGATGAGTATGACCCTGAACACTCCTAAAAAGACTAAATTCTCTGGCATTCGTGATATGCTGATCAGCGCTTTCTTTGCTAACTTGCAGGCAGTGCTCGTTAAAACATTATCTTCCAAAGTGACAGAAGTATTGTTTATTCGGTCAATTGTGTTGCTGCTAGGTTACACAGGCCACCTTCTGTTTACAGGTAGATTTAGATTGCTTACCAATTCATTTTCTCCTCAAATGGTATCGATTGGAACTCTCGGTGCTTTAGGGATATGCCTTTTCTATTATACACTGGACTTCCTGATGTTAACTGAAGCTATTTCGATTTATTCGTTTTGTTTAGTGCTGAACTCAATATTTCGTTCTATTTTCTTCAAGGAGCCTGGCCCTAATAATATGACAAGGGTGATTTTTTGCTCCCTGTTTGGGATAGTCTTGGTCGCACAGCCGGGATTCTTTCCCAGCGATAATAACAAGCAGTATTCTAGTGAAACACAAGGTCCTACGATACCACATTTTTTAGCAGTCATCCTTTGTCTAGTCTCAACACTTTTTGCTTCAGGGAGTCAGCTGATCACAAAGAAAGTCAGTCAAGAGGAGGAAGAAGCAAATATTGTAATAATTTATGTCAATGCCTTGATATTTCTCATCGTTGGAGGATTTATTCTACATCTCTCTGTTTTCGCGTCAATTGATTTCATTGACATGCTTAAAATTGCTGGCATCGCAGCAGGAAACGTAATTGGAATCGCCTTTGCTAATAAAGCCTTAACATCCAGCTCCTTCAATTTCATAAGTGCCTTCAGCTATACTCAAGTCATCTACTCCTTACTTTGGGATATCTTCCTTTTTAAACAAATTCCTGATGTTTGGACCTTGATTGGAAGCGCTCTTCTCATTGGAAGCTGCTTATTTTTGTTGCTCAAGTAAGAAAAGAGCACATTAGCCTTAATTCAAGTTGTAGGTATCTTCTCCAGCACTTGATGAACCATCACCAATAGGAACTAAGTATTCACTCATACTATTATAGAAAAAATGAGAATCTCTTTTACACATAAATGTTTTTTCCCCCACTATATGAAAATGTATAAAAATCTCTTTTTAGTTAGTAATAAGTCAGAGGTTCGTTATTCCACTATATTGAATTATACAAAGGTGATGTGTATGTTTAATGCTTTCAATTATTCAAGTAGGTTGGTATATTTATCAATATTTCCGGTTCTTTAACCGCATTTAACTGAGTCTTGTTTTATTAAGAGAGTACAATAGTTACTGAGCCGAAATTGTTTTTGATTTTCTCCCTAAATTTAAACCATCGGAAGTTTTCGAAGAGATCCACGTGTTTAGTCTGATTATTCAATGTTCGATACTCTTGACTTCTTACTATTAATTATGTCGTTTGAATGTCTATATCCTTTGTAAAAACAATCTGCTTGCAAATATATTTTAAGCTTAAAGAGAAAATTCTCCATGCTGATTAATTCTTGAGCTTAATAGTGGTCTTTTGCTTTAGTTTAGACTCTAAGTTATAGAGTCAAGAGAGGTAGTGAAAGTGACTAGTGTTGATTTTGATGACAGATAGGAGAGATTGTCGTGCAAATGAATGCTATATTAGATGCTAAAAAATATATCTGAAAAAATGCCAATAAAATTTTAGCCTTGCCTTGACTTTGGGAGAGGGGGCCATTTATTGTTTAAACCTAGTTTTAAGGAAGTTTCTGTCGCTCACAGTTTCACTAACCCACTTTGCCGTTTTTGAAGTCAATAAAGAAGTTTTCATCTTAAACCGATTTAATATATAATGACTAATTCAAGAATTCTTATTTCTTCTCTAAAATACACCTGAACCAAAGCTTTACCATTTTTCTTGGTGCTTGACCTAATTTGGATGATATAGATATCAAAGAAGCTCTTACCTTAGAGAGAAGTTTAACTCCGTGAATCTTCCCTTCCTGCTGTTATATTCTGATATCTTAAGTAATAAAATAATCTTCAGGACTTAAGAACTTTGGTAATCAGAAGCTACAATTTGTTGTAAGACTGTTTTCTACTACTCAGATTCACAGAAGAGATAGGATTTAGAAGTTTGTTTGTGAAAATCTGTGCCTAAAACGTAAAATCTCAAGACTGGCTAGAGCTTATGGCTTTTCTATTTGGATTTTTTGCATTTTGCTCTCAACATCTCTCTAAGATTATTTTACTTGATTTACTATTACTTCATCAGTTAGATACTGGATGGTCAATTAAGAACCTTATTTTCAGAGCTTTTTAATAAATAATAAAAGGTTTTGTCTGTACAGCCGTTCATATCATCAGGTAACCTGATTTGCATGTTTTCTAAGGTTTATTTAGCTGAAAGACTCCTACTACATACTTATTTAACTCGCTGTTGATCTTGGAAATTAGGGATGTATATTAAATTGCGAGGTTTTCCTTGGCTTGACCCTAAAATTTAAATACTTTGATTTTTGAAGCACAACTACCAAAGTGTTCAATAATCTCTTATCAGATACATTATATACTACTATTAGTGTTTTCAATGATTTTCAATAAGGAGAAACTTAGGTGCTTCTCTACCAAGTAAAAGGTAATTTTTTAGGGAGAAAAAGATCTGTAAAACTGATCTTCAACAACCGTTGCTCTATATATTACGGCAAAAACCCTTTACCAAAGAGGAATCAGAAATTTAGAATTATGTCAGAGTTTTTATTATGAGATTAAATTATGATCGCTACCTTATTGCGGGTACTTAAATAATCTAATTTTCTGCAAAAAAACCCGATGCAAAAATTTAAAGGTCTGCTCTACGCAATTGATAAGAAAAACATGGAGTATCGTGACTACCTAACACAAAAAACTTCGCATATCATCCTTATGGCTTGCCTCACTATGATTGGCAGCTCCGCTATATTTGTGTACGTACTCAGCTCGATGAAGTTCAGCTCAATCTTACTTGGACTCGTGCTACTGACTGTCGGTGGTTTAGTGGCTTGTTTAATCCACAGATACTACAGTCTGCTCCATACACTCTTATTTATGATCGTGACCGTATTTCCACTGCTATTATCCTTTTCCGATACTTATTGGTCTCTGGCACCGTTTTTCAAATTGATCTTGTCAACAATCTATCAATTCATCGCTCCTAATTTCTGGGTGGCACTAATAGAGATCTTTATTTCAGAATTATTCCGTAATAAACCTATCCGAGCAGATACAATTGTAGAATTATCGAGCATAAAGATTGAAGGTCTAGTAGAACTCTACGAGACAACTCTCAGCTTGAGTTTCATCCTGTCTATCCTCTTCATGGGGCTTGTTTTCTGCTGCCGATATTGCCTGCTCAAATTTATCCAAAAATATTCATCACTCAAATCCTTGGAGGCTCAACTGAATCTGAAGATAAAAGCTTTACAAGAGCTTCAGGAGAAGCTAGAAACAGCAAATGAAATTAAGGAGATCTTCATCCAAAATTTTTCTCATGAAATGAACAATGCAATGAATGGTATTCTGGGAGCCATTCGCCTTGCAAAAGATGAAAATAAGAACTCCCAAGTCTCTCGCAATCTCTCTTGCGCAGAAGCTTGTGCTGAGGTGATTCGTACTTTTGCCTCGAATGTCATCGATACTCCGAAGATTGATTTAGAGGAATTTAAGTTATGTTTAGAAGTGAACTCGGTGCCCATTTTCTTCCGACAAACTTGGAACATCATCAGAGAAGTCATAAGCAACAAGAACCTCAATGGCTTCATCAAGATTTCAAAAAGAATTCCTCAAATGCTGCAGTTTGACACTCAACGGCTAATTCAAATATTCATTAACCTCACACTGAATGCTACAAAATATACGAGAAAAGGACAAATCTACTTTGTTGTGGAATGGAATGAGCATCATTCAGGTAAACGAGCGCAGTCAGCGAGATATGGGGCTGAAGAACCAGTAACGTCCCGTAACCGCGTTTTGGTTCAAGATGGAACTACAGCGCTGCTTGCAGCTCCTCCAAGCTCGAATTTTGTAGCTGAGCGTATCCAGGAGACATCAAATTGTACAGTAATCCATGTGAGAACCGAAAAAATTCCAACCTCAGTTCACGATTATTATTTTCTGGACTTCTCTAAAATTAACTGGGAATCAAATGAGACTTTTGAAAAGAATCCCAGCAGAAATTGTAGTGGCATTTTGAAGTTCTTCGTGTTTGATACAGGAAGTGGGATGGATGCTGAAGACATTGAGAAATTACTGGAAGGCTACCCTGGTATCACTTCCGAAAAAGAAAAGAGTAAGAAAATCGAAATGAATCTTGGTCTCTGGGTCACAAAGCAGCTTCTCGCGAAAATGAAAGGAACAATAAAGGTCAAAACGCTGCCTGATGTGGGATCTCTGTTCGAAGTTCAAATTCCATTGATGGTCCCAGGAGATCAGATGAGTGGTGGGCATATAAATCCAAGAAAAATGGTTCTCAGAGCAGGTCAGAGAGCTGCAACATCTATTCATGGCCAACCAAACGAAGACTCGCCAATCTCGAAGAAGAAAAAAGTGCTTGTAGTTGATGACGATTTATTCAATATTCAATTCATGTCTAGTTTTGTGAATAAATCAGGCCGCGAATGCTTGATTGCTACTGACGGAGAGCAAGCTTTGGCGATATTTTTAAAGCATCAGAAAGAGATTGGGCTAGTTCTCACAGACAACTCGATGCCCAAAATGAGCGGTTTAGAACTCGCTCGGAGAATCAAACAGCATTCGGAAGCATCTGGACTCAATTATCCTCCACTTTACCTGATCACAGCGGATGTGATGGGACTTCCGGACACAGCAACTCAAAAGGAATTAATGATATCAGAGGTAATAACAAAGCCTATCAATTTCGAAAAATTGACTATGATATTGGGAAAATTTTAAGGCTAATTATGTTTATAATTCAAATCCTTAAGAACTCGTGTGTGCTCACTCTGTTAAGTCGGAAGTTCAAAACATATGTAGTACATTCAATCTGTGCAACGAGTAAAATAGTGGATATTTATATAATACCCTTATTGTTTGATAGTTTTAAATTACTGGTTTTTTATAAATAATAATACATCTTGAAGTCAGAAATCATTTTAAGCTTGGAATATAACACTTGGCAATATTTTTTAGCTATGACTTGCCCCTGTGCTATGAGAGGAGATCCAACCTGAAGAGAATGTTACTTAGGCGATTTCAATCAAAACATGAAGTTAGAAGTTCTTACTCTCTGGAGTTAAAAGAGGTGTTATTGCAATAAGAAAATATTTAAAAGATCCATCAAGGCCTGTACTTGGTTCGTAAGGAAAAAATCAACGATAAGGGAGGGAAAGCAAGTCTATGCTACGAAGATTGATAGGAGGACGTACATATATATACAAGACACACTTTCTAAAATTTCCAAGTTTTGGAAAGCTTCTATAATGCGATTCTAATGCGATCAACTAAAAGGTTTCTTAGTATCTATTTCTAAAATTTTGTCTGTGTTGACAAAATTTTTCTCTTCTTCTTCTTCGTTTGTTTCTGCTTCCCAGCCTGGATTTTTAATCAATAAATACCCAAGACAAGAAGCATTATCATTGAATTTTTCTATTACTCCCAACCGCACTGAGTTATAATAATAATAGCAAGCTTCTCGATAATATTGTGACAACAAATACTTCTTTTGGTAAAGCTCTTCGTTTTCCTTGCTTATTTTTTCTCTACTTTCGAGCAATTTTTGAGTATTTTTTATCTTGTGCTTCAAATTGGATTTTTTTAGTGCCTCAAGCGCCTCATTCATATCCCAAATTTGATCGTCGTTAATTTTGATCTTCTTTCGTATCGTAAATAATTCGTTGTACAGGATACATACCAGATGAGAAATAAAGGAGAATTGCCCGAAATTGAGCCCTTCCTTTGGCTTGTATCCTGTGCCCTCGCTAACATTCAAGATCGACAACAACTTTAGGGGGTTTTCTGCTTTTGGAAGTTCCAAAAAACTTTTGCTTGTAGCACCCTCCTTGTTCAAATCGTATAATTTGGTGTTCTTTTGGATCTCTAAAATCGAATTTGACCATTTCGCTCCCAACTCTTCGTCGAAAATTTTCAAAATATCCTCTCTCAATGAATTCAGCCCATTGCTGTAAGAGTAATCCACTGCTGATAAGAATTTCGATACTTCCGGTTTCTTATAGTAAGCATCAAAATGGCTTCGAATCTTCTCGAATTTTTTTGAGTCTAAGAGCTTGCAGGTATCTTCGTCACTGTAATTCCCAAAGTATGAAAGCTGATGAATCAAACTGAAAGGAAGTATTTTCATGGGTAAATTATTGTTGAAGTGGGAGCTGAAAGCCTCGAAATTTTGTTGCATGGCTTCGATTACGCTTGAATTACCACTCACTTGCATTTGCAAACTCTGAAAGATGAGTGGCTCGAGCAATTGATGAAAATTTGAGCAGAATAGATTCACAATCTCTGACACAACAGTCTGGCAATTGTTGCTGAATTGAGAGTATCCACGCATCTCAGCATCAGCAATCAAATTTGTGAGTTTTAAAAAAACCCAATCAACACTAGGAGTTTGTGATTTATTCATTGCAAAAGACCTGAGTGTATCTTTACTCATGTGAGAAGTTGATTGATTCATTGGCTTTTCTTTCCAGAGTAAGCCAGAGTATCTTGTCTCGAATTCGCGAGCGATTCTTACTGGAAATTGATCTTCAGTCATAAGAGATGAGAGTTTATAATTCATGACTTTCAACGCATTTGGGAATCCAATTCCATCGTCAAGCTGCAAAACCTGAACGCAGGATAAAATACTGCGAATAAAGCCTGCCATGTCATTGATCCAGCTGTTCATTGGGAAGAAATCGAAGAATTGAAGCCGGAAATAATCAAATTTTGATTGAGAGCTCCGGAAATCTCTCCGGATGTCCAGGCTCACGCTCACTTTATTTTGTTGGCTTGGATTATTTGGAATGTGAATAAATGAATACCGATGGTTTCCTACTGAGAAAGAAGCATGGTGGCTCGAGCCCCACGGCGCACTGACAGCATTACTGAGTGCCTTCTTAATCCAGAGGATAAATGAACCTTCTTCCATGGTATTTATTTCGACGAAGGATGGAAAAAGCCCCAGGCTGCAGACTGTTTTATACACTACACTTTTTATCTCCTTCATAAATTCTGAACTTCCAACTATCTTTTTGAAAATCCTGTTTTGGCTTCCATCTTCAATTAACTCAAATAAGTTTTTTATCGTCTCATTGCCTTTCAAATTCATAGGGATACCCATGAGATTAGCAATTAGTCGCAGGACTTGCTTCATACTCTTGTACGTAAGATAATGTATTCTCTGCTCTATCTGGAATCTCAGGCCATATTGATGGTATCGTAGACGAAAATTCGCACGAGAAATTTTCTGTCTAATCGAAGAGAAAATTTCTATATCCTCTTCTTTGAATTTGAAAGAAAAGATGTGGTAACTGTCTTGTTTGGAAGGCTCTTCCCACACCTTTGAGCCATCCTTGTGGGTCCTAATGACCAGTTTTTCTAGCGTTTTGAAGACTATAAAACACGTGCTTTGCCTTGGTGATCTTAATTTCGGTAATTCGAGTGGTATTGTGACTGTCCCCCCGCACATTCCGTCTTTTACTTTAATTTTTCCGGTTAATTCAAAAGGCAGAACACGAGAATAAGTCGCATTAAAATTGTAGGTGATTGGGAGTTCGACTCTTTCTTGAGTTTCAGATTTCTTATTCGTGATCTGGAAAATTTCTTCATGCTCGGTTTTTAAAACAAAGGTTTTAGCATCGACCCAGGATTTAGTTTTGAGGTTCAGGTAACTGCAATTAAAGTCTTTGCCTTTGGATTGCTTTGAAGTCGAGATTTTTGATTCTTCCATCAGACTGTGTGTAGTTTCTTTGGCAATTAAACAATTGACTGTGATCAGATAACACTTTAGATACCTTTTATTGCTTTTTTTAACCCTGAGTTATTTTTAACTTTTTCTTGATGAGCCATTCGTTAGAGGAGGCCCTTATTAAATCCCGTAGATCCTCTGACTTGAAAAATCATATGATTTTGTTGCAATTTTTGGGAAATTGAGGAGCGATGATAAAATATCACTTCATTTCATGCCGATGAGGTGAGAGATGGATGATTTGATTAACTCGCAAGGAGTTGAATCATGAAACAAAACCCAGTAAATTTGAATTATCTGGTGAATTCAGTCAACAATTCTTAGCTCCTAGTGAAAAGAGAAAGGATAGAACCAAAATTGATTTTCAGATTGTTTACTTTTTAACTAGACTGGTGTAAATAGCCTTCTATACAGTATAAACATAGCAATAATTTATGTAATTGAACGGATGATGAGTATAGCAGACATCTTCTCTCTGATGAAAATGCAGTTATTGCTCCAGGCACTATCATATACAAACTTCATAAGATTATTTTGATGGAGGGATGCTCCTCCACAATTCAAAGCCAAACTGAAGAAATGAGATTGCTATGTAATTCAACAGCTGATGCAATATTCAAAACCAGTTTATAAATTTCAACTCCTTAACATAGACCAATAATCAACAAACACTTAAAAAATGTTTTTATACAAAGGACCTGTCAAGAATCATTCCTTCATTTCCCCCGCCATAATAAAATTTAAGTAGGATGCATCATCAGTTGCCTGCTTTTTTTAATGTTTTGTCACAGATTCAAGCGAGTTTATAAAAAACCTCTTGTGATCTTCTGTCTCCTGGTTCTGTTACATTAGATAGTTTAGAACCAATCTGAGACGATCCACCCTCTTCAACGTTATTCCGAACTATTTTCAACTTTAGGAATTTTCCTTCGCGCTGCCATGTTAGAGACAAGGTTATTCCGGAATATTTGTTTTCTTCGGCTAATTCTGAATCAATATTGCATTTGACGATCTCTCTTAGCACAGCCAAGAGGACAAACAGTCCGACCTCTGCTGAAAGACCATAGAACCATATCCAATAAAGTGTGTGCTTTTTTTCTTCTTCTGTTAAGCTACTACCATTTAGGTTGAGTAGAAACTGAAGCAGCGTGGCTCCTAGAAACAGAAGCAATCCAATCATAATTATCGTGACCAAATCCTGCAACATACGAGGGACTTTGATCTTGTCACGGAGTCGTCTCAGAAGATTTTCATACTCTTCCTTGGTGTAATATTTAGATAATGTCTCACCAGAAAAACCTTCGAGGTTATCCTCTATGAAATTTGAGCAGAAATAGGGTAAGAACCATATGTTTGCTTTGAATGGGATGTAAAATTCGTTTGTCTCATACGTAAATACTTTAGTCGGACTTCCCTTTCCAGGGAGAAATGAATCATGCACACCTGGTTCCGATGATCTCCTTTTTTGTTGCTCTTCCTCTAAAAGAGATGATCTCCAAACTTTCAATGAATTTGTCATGGGATGTTGTCAATAGAAGCTTTTAGTGTTCAAAATTGAATTAAACCAGTCTATAAAGGTTTTTATTAATTAATTGGTTAAGCTGGATGAGTCTTTGAAGGAATAAATCCATTTTGGTTTAATGCAGTAAAAGACTGTGCTGAATCTCCAATATATAACAAACTTGAAAGAAACTCGCAAAATAGAGGAGTTCTCAATGGGGTTAGGATTAAATGATATGATGAGAGAAATTTTCTTAAGATCAGATGATGAAATCTTTCATGACAATCTAAAATGGAAATTTGGATATTGCTCTTGAAGTTGACTTTGACTAAGCCTGACAAAGTAGCCGGAAATTTGCTCCAAGGTGTTAAACCATTAAATGGAAAGGAAGTGTATTTTCGATCACAGTAGAATAGAATTAATCATATATGCAATTAGTATTAATCCACTAGTTGTAACTGGAAGATGATATTTGACTTTGTCCTTTATTTATCTTGAATAAGGTGCTAGCTTACCTAAGGTATAATTTATTTACATAGAGCAGTCAAAAAATTCTCGTTTTTTACAATAAAACAAAGCATAGAAGATAGTCTTGATAATGTTATTCTATTAAATGTTCAAAGTAATCGCTATTATTATCTATACAAAGTTGCATCCTTTCAAGCTGCTCATCAAAAAGTCTTTTTGAACTCTTTTTCAGAAATCTCTTGTACTACCTTGAGAACTGTCTTGATTAATAATAATCTTCCACCAGTGTTGATCAGCTAAACTGTGCTTGATGTAATCGAATAGTCAAAAATCGCAAGGAGCAAGATCTGGAGAATAAGGTGAGTGGGTGAGACATTATATTGATATCTTTATTCATATGTTACATATTCTCAAACATTATTTTCACTACATGGACGAGCATTGTCATGAAGCAATTGACACCTTTTGTCCCAGAATTTACGTGTAGGTCTTTGCTTCTTTACTTCTGCAACAACAAGCTTGAGGTATTTTAAGGCAATAATTGTGATTAATAGCCTGCCACTGTCTATACCATGAATAAGAAGAGGGCCAGTTCGTAATGATCTCTTTTTATGGTAGTTGAGGGACTTTGACCTTCACCAATTCAGCAGGCATTAGATGTCTTCCATCTAATCTGCCTGTAGTAAATCCATGTCTCATTCCAAACAATTGTATGGCTTAATCGCCAGAAATTACTTCGAAACTTTTCTAAATTTCCATTATAAATCTTGACTCGGTTTTGCTTTTGCTCACTCGTTAATTCGTGAGGTACCACCTCCCATCGCGAAGTAATTTTTCTTAGTTTGAAATAATCTTGAATGATGGTAAATATTGTGCCATGAGAGATCGATGTCTCAACTTCAATGTCCTCATAGGTACAATTCGGTGGGGTTTATTCCTGGGATAATATGTGTCCTTAGATAGAATCTCAGGTTTTCTTTTTCCATTTTTTCGAAAGTTCTAAAATATTGCTGTTGATTTTTTGTTTATTTCTTCCAAACCTAAAGACAAATATTGAGAGAATATATATAATATTGTAGACCATATAGTATTGGGCAACTTATGCAAGAATACTTTGCATAACTAATTGAGTAGTTACGTAGCAGCCAATAAGCGAGAACTTATTGACTACCTTATGTATTTTCAGTTTTATATACATTTATGAATTACTCTTATTTAACACGAAACAACAGCAGCTTTTATAAAAACCATTTTACACTTGGAACAACTTGAACGCGACTGATATGTTAAATTCCCAGGAAAACTTTCAGGACCTTGCTTTGACTTTCAACATAGAGTTTCATGTTAAATTTTTGACCAGAAACTGACCTTCTGTGTACCCGCAAACAACGAATTCAAATAACCCTTTCAAATGAGAATAGATGTAATAGAGAAGTTAGACTACCTTCTCTTTTGCAGAAGTGAGAAAAACCATTAAAAAAAATCATTAGAGTTGCTCAGTAAGTATTCAGCCCAATCCTATGTTTTTAAAGAGAATAAATCTAAAGAGATTATACATAACCAGAGTATCAGAGCAAGAATCTCAGAATAAATGAATACTTTAAACAAGACAAAAAAACTAATGTATTTTCTAATTAGCCATTTTATGAGTCCTTGAATATCTATAAAAGAAATATATTCGGGAAATTTTTAAATCTAAGTGATTCATTCTGATAATGATGAAACCTGCAGGTTTAAAAACTTAAGGGTTCATTGGAAGTCTCACCTTTTTTCACAGTAAAAAAACTAAAAGCTGTTGTCTTCGGAGCATCGGGAGCTACAGGCAGAGTATGAGTATTGATAATACACATACATGTATCTGAAAGAATAATGTATTAGGAAGTTGTCACTGAACTTCTGGAATCACCTAAATGGGAAACAGTTACTGTGGTCGTTAGAAGAACAATTGATCGATGGGAAAAGCTACCAGGTTCGCTATTCTTATCTAAAATAAAAAATTACTCTATGACTCAGAGGATCAAAAGAAAAAACTTGATACAGTGATCTGCGACAATTTCGAGCAGCTCTTCGATCTCCAAAAATGGCAATTTACAGGCTATGACACTTTATTCTGCTGTCTCGGTGCTTCTTCAACTAAATATGGCAAGGTATTAGCAGCATATTCCTTTAAGCTTTGCCTTGACAGCAGAATAGAAAGTATTTTATCAAGTTGAACACGATTACGCACTTCAAACTGCTAAGATAGCACAATCCTGCAGTATCTTTTGATTCGCTAATCAAATCCTCAAGAATTTATCTTAGAAATTCCGCACTTTTCTCATATTTCAACTGGACTTGCAAATGCTAAATCTTTCAATTTCTATCTGAAAGTTAAAGGAGAGGTCGCGAGATTGATATCTCACTTTTTGCTAATTACTCCAATAGGCAGAAAATGATATACACCTTTGAGGTTTTTGTTCTTAGTGAATCAAATCATATCAGGTACGGTCCTTTGATTTTTTATTTCGAAAGACTTTAATTTCTCTGGAATTCTATTTTCTGTATGAGAAAATGGAAATTCAAATTACTCATTCTATGAGAATTTGAGAACTTCAGAGTAGATTACAAAATTCCAAAAAAAAGAAGAGTAAACTGTCTGTTCATCTACTGAAATCCTCAATAGAGGACTTTCGAAAATATCATTTTAACGTCTATCTCTCGTAGAATATAGAATTTCCAGATGTATACTGGAATTCTGGAAAGTAAAATAGAATTCCTAGTTAGACAAGTCTCCTAAATAAAATCAAAGGGCCGATACCAGCTATATGATTTGTTTCACAAAGAACAAAAGTCTCAAAGGTGTAATTGCTGTGGGATTGCCACTTACTTCAATATTTCGACCAGGTTCATCTGAAAACCATCCCACAACATTTATAATTTAATTCAACTAGGCCTGCTTGTCAATAGAGATAACGACAAACTGTTAGTCGAAAGAATCCTGAACTGGGTCCCCTTTCTCCCAAAAATTGAAGCCAGAGATGTTGGCAGAGCCGCACGAATCGAGGCCGAGATAAGGCATAACCCAAGTCTTAATGAAACCTTAGACGCCAAGCTGAAACTTAAGAAGCTTGGAAAGGAAGGGACAATACATTACTTTTATGAAAATTGGCATATGCTGGATTTGTTGAGGATAAAGTCTTGATATATTCAAAATCATTCTCTCTCCCTTGTTCGCAACTAGAGTATAAGAGCCACATTTGGTTCTCGAGAAGTTAGACTACCTTCTCTTTTGTAGAAGGGACAAAAACTTTTAAAAATATCATTAGAGTTGTTCTTAACAAAACATTCAGCCCAAATCTATGTTTTCAAAGAGAATAAATCTAAAGAGATTATACATAATCAGAGTATCAGAGCAAGAATTCCGGAATAAATGAATACTTTAAACAAGGCAAAAAAATTAATGTGTTTTCCAATTATGCATTTTATGAATCTTTGAATATCTATAAAAGAAATATATTCGGGAATTTTTAAA